>Ga0194129_10001620_pt1 | contig 36406 bp, 60 predicted proteins | sample TA2KigCa35mmetaG_FD_150862 | JGI IMG/M metagenome (GOLD analysis project Ga0194129, IMG submission 150862) | Freshwater microbial communities from Lake Tanganyika, Tanzania - TA2015038 Kigoma Deep Cast 35m | ecosystem: Environmental > Aquatic > Freshwater > Lake | place: Tanzania: Lake...
CTTTCATGGTAAGTAGTACTTATTTAAAATGCGGTGGTTGAGTAAAAATAATAAATAAAGGTATACAAACAAACAATATGAAGAATTTTTTCCAATTTCTGAATGAGGCAACTTTATCGCAAGCATCAATGCAGGCGAAGAAGTTAAATCTTAAGAGTGATGGACACGGCGGTTGGTTGGACAGCCGTGGTGAATTTGTTGCGAAAACAGAAAAGGGAAAATTAGTTTTTTATGATAAAGGTAGAGTAGAAGGTGGAAAGGACAAATCAAAAGGTGCAGTAAGTAAATCACAAGCAGCACCAAAACCAGAACCTAAAACAGCACCTAAACCTTCAGCACCACCAAAAACAGCAGCACCACCTCCAGCAGAAGAAGCACCTGTTGATGACAGCACTTTGACTGTTGCATTTGGACGCTTTAATCCACCAACAGTTGGGCACGAAAAACTTTTAAAGTCAGCACAAAAAGCATCACAGGGTGGTGATCTTAAAATCTATCCTTCAAGAACACAGGATCCTAAAAAGAATCCATTAGATCCTGATATGAAGGTTTCTTATATGAAAAAAATGTTCCCTGAGTTTGAGGAGAACATTATTAATGATGATGATATGAAATCAATTTTTGATGTCTTAGTTGCTGCAGCAGAAGAGGGATATGCAAATGTAAATATTGTGGTTGGTTCAGATCGTCAATCAGAATTTGAAAATCTAGCACAGAAATATAATGGAGACTTATATACTTTTGATTTGATTCGTGTAATCTCTGCAGGTGTTCGTGATGCTGATGCAGAGGGTATCGAAGGAATGTCTGCGTCCAAGATGAGAAAAGCAGTTCTTGATAATGACTTTAAGGCTTTCCGTAGAGGAACACCAAAAACACTTGATGATGGAGATACACAAGCACTCTTTGATGCAGTTCGTCAGGGAATGGGTGTAAAGAAAACAAAGGTAGCAAAAGAAAACTATAATCTGTGGGAGATTGCTCCAAAATATGATCAAAGAACTCTACGCGAGAACTATCTAATCGGTAAGATTTTTAACCTTGGAGATATCGTCGAGAACTTAAATACTGGTCTTATTGGTAAAATTATTCGTAGAGGAACTAATTATTTGATTTGTCTAACAAAAGAGGAATATATGTTTAAGTCTTGGATTCGTGATGTAATGGAATATAGTGAAAAGACAATGAGTAAAAAACAAAGACTTCCAGGTAAACCAAATACACTTGAGGGAACAAGTGGATATTTTAAATATGCTACGGATATGACTCCTGGATTTGATAAAGGTGATAAAACAAATCTTCAGTTCGGAGCAAAACCATACAAAGGATATTCAGTATCAAATATTAGGGAATTCATAAATAAGTATAAGGTAAAAAGTAAGTAGTATTACAATGTCAACTAATCCTCTGAATGATATCTCTAGAGTTTATCTGGAGCAGGTTGCCTCTATTGATGAAGGAATTCGTGATCTTGATCCTGAGAAAGGAACTCAGGAAAGAAAGGCACGTCTCGAAAAGAAGCGTGGAATGAAACTTGACGATCACCCTCAGTATAAAAAAGATGAAGAAGTTAAGGAAGCAAAGGTAGATAAGAAACTTCCAGATCATAAGAGATCCGCAGCAAGACTTGCAAGATACGATAATCCAAGTGGTGCTCTTGCATTAGGTGGTGGTCAACAGAGAGCTCGTAGAGCCGAACACGAGGAAAGGAGAGGAGTTAAAAAAGAAGCACTTGATCCTGTAGGTCGGGAGGATGCTGATATTGATAATGATGGTGATACTGATAAGTCAGATAAGTATCTTCATAATAGAAGAAAAGCAGTTGGAAAAGCAATTGCTAAAAAGAAAGGAATGAAAGAGGGTTTCTCAAACTGGAGACAAGAACTCTCTGAAGTTATTGCCGATAGTGACAATCATAAAGAAATCAAAGAAAAGAAGGTTAATAATAGGATTAAGATTAATCCAAAACTCAGCGAAGCAGTAGAGGAGATTGGTGGTGTTTTACTTGAGATGGTGGAAGTTGATGAGTTTGATTTCATTGTAGAAAGTGCTTATGATGAACTACTCAAAGAGGGATATGATGAAAATGATATTGAAGAAGCACTTGAATATGCACTGACTGAAGCAAAAGTTACTTTTGGACATGATACTCCAACTGTTCAGAAGAAAAAAGAAGGTCTTTTAAGTGCTGCAAGAAAAAAACTTGCTGGAGCAAAAGCAGCAGCAAAACAAGCAGTAGCGACTAGTGCAAGAAAAGTTGCTAAAGGGGCATTAGGTGTTGCTCGTAAGATGGAAGGTGGCGATACAAAACCTGAAACAACTGCGGCAAGAAAACCATCAACTTATCGCGGTGCTGGTGCAGGAACTAAAGAAAGAGTAAGCAGCGGTTCTTATACTCCACCTGCTAAGAAGAAAAGAACTTCAAAGTTAGATGCTCTTCTTGCTGATGTTAGAAAGGAAGAGTTTCAACTTGACGAAAAGATTACTGCTAAGACTGATATGGGAGCAGCAATCAAAGACTTCTATGCTTCCAAGTCTCCTCAATTGGCAGGAAGAACTAAAGAAGAAAGAAGAAAGGCCGCGATTGCCGCTGTATTAACCGCTCGTCGTGGTGGTCGTAGACTTGGAGAGCAAATGACTGGTGCTCCCATGGATTCTGCTGCTCCAGATCCAGCATTAGATAAAAAGAAAGAAATGATGGATAAGCAAAAACTTGCTAATCTTAAAATGCTTCAGCAAAAGAAACAACAATTAGATCGCCAGAAGTTACAAATGCAGAAGTCAGATAAACTTCCTCTTGAGGCATCATATAAACCAGAAGGCGAAGTGATTGACGAAAGAAGAAGAGCAGAGAAAGGAACTCCAAGAAAACCACGCGACAAAGCGTTTGAGTTAGTTGCCAACTCTATGGGTTCTGGTAGATTAGGAGTGCAACCAAGAGGAGAGAAAAAGGATAGAGGAGGTCCCACACCTGGACCAAGTATGACTCCTGCACAGAAGGTAGCAAAGCGTCGTGCTGATGCTCAAAGAGCACAGGACCTGATGCATTCTCCAAGAGATTAATTTCTAAATAGGGTAGGATACTCTCTTACGGAGGACATCATGGGCGCAGTAGTCGCAGTGGTAAAACCACTCATTCTTTCTTTTGCATCAAACCCAGCAGTTAAAAATCTTGTCGTTGAACTTTTAACTAAGTATGTGAAGTCCACTGATAATAGCATTGATGATGTGGTGCTTACTCTTGTAAAGGATAAACTCTTTACTCCACAAGTATGATTACCTGCTTTGTAACTAACTGGGGAGCAACCATTGTTCTAGGATTTTTGCTGACCGCATCAGAGTGGTTAGCAAAAACAAAAAGGTTTGAGGAGAATGGATTATTAGACTTAACAACTAGTTTTTTGAGAGTTGTTTTGCGTAAAGGAGACCAAAAGTAAAGGTCTCTTTTTTTTATAAATATTATTAGCAAATAATTATTACGGAAGAAAAACATGGCACTCTGGGGAAATAATGATGCCAAAGGATCTGGCGGTACAGTATCATTAAATTATGATACTCTTGTTGTAACTGGTAGTGGAACAACTTTTGGTCAGGTTGGTGCTGCTGCCACTGGCGACATTATTCGTTTTGGTGATAGAGCAGGAACTTATTATGGCGATGCTATCGTTGTTGGTATTGCAAGCACAACACAACTTTCGATTGCTTCTACCTCAGCTCTGAGTGGTGCTGCTATTTCTGGTGCAGCATTTGATATCAGTGAACTTCCTAAGTACACAACTTGGGACAGTGTATACAGCCAGAAAACACAAACATCTGCTTCGGTCTATGGTGTTGGAACTACTGGCTCATCTGTAACAACTGCTTATGAACTGAGTCATGTTGGTTGGGTTGGAATAACAACCTATATCGATACAAACGGAAATCTAAGAGTTAAGAAGGAGACATTAGTTGCAATGTCTGGAATTCAAACTGGAAATACTCCTATCTACCCACCTGCATGATGATATATGATTTTTCATGAGTTGAATGAGGATAATTTCCTTTTATTTGCTATTAAAAACTACGAAAATCCTCAGGCAGTCACCAAAGAAGATTTTGATAAAGACTTAAATCATTTTAAGTATATTAAAAGACTGTTGAAGAGATATAAAAAAACAGGTGATCTTAAAACTCATCTTATTTTGAATCATTTCATTATCCTTTATAATATTTTTGGTGAGGCAGCAACTCCTATGTTATTTTTTAAAATTGAAAAAGAATTGTGGTCAATTTTAAAATCCTTTATCATTTTCTTGAATAAACTTCCTGAGTATCCAAAAACAGGTATTCATGATATTCAAGTTGACATATATTGTTTAGGGGAACTTTACAAGATCTATAATGGAAAAGAAGAAATTTGATTGGATTATTTCTATACTGAGAGAGCAAATGGTCGGTGGCGCGGGCGGATTTACTGGGTCTGCTGATCCTAAGGGACCAACTGCTGGATTTGATCCTGTCATAGGATTTAGTAGAAGAAAAAAAATAATAGGATTGGGAAAAAATTCGAGAAATCGTTGGGATCCTAAAAAACAATCAACTTAAAACCATGTTTTCACAAGAATCTAAATTAGCGGTTCTTGAATCTAAACTCAACATTTATGAAGACCTATCCCGCGAAATGCTTCAAAAGTTAGAAGCAGCAGTTGATAAAATTTCTGAGGGCAATTCACGTATTGCTACTATTCTTGCTAAACACGATGAACGAATAGAGCAAAGTATGAAGAATGATGATCTTCTTGTAAAGATGATCGATGAAATGAAAGAAGATAATGATAGGGAACATAAAGACATTTCCCAAAGATTTGAAAAGATCGATCACACGTTAGCAGAACTTTCTAAATTTAGATGGCAAGTTGGTGGAGTATTGGCTGTCACAGTAGTGCTACTCACAGTCATTAATGCATTTGTTCCTAAGTTAATAGGAACTCAAACTCAACCAATTATAATAGAAAGACCAAGATAAATAATTTGAAATTTGGCACACGGTTGCCATGAAAACTAAAAAGAAAGTCACTCTGTATTCCCTACAAAAGGCAACAAATTCAGTCATTAAGTGGACGGCAATAATCACTTCTCTTTGCCTTGACAAAAGATTCTAGTCTGGTAGAATATGTCAACAGGTTAATGTTTGTTTATGGACTTTGTTGATGTAAAGTACATCAATTTGATATCTTCTCGCTTTCAAAAGTTTAAGAAGGTAAAAAATAATCTCTACAATTTTCGTTGTCCCCTTTGTGGAGACTCTCAAAAAGATAAAAATAAAGCAAGGGGATACTTGTATCAAATAAAAAATAATACCAACTTCAAATGTCATAATTGTGGAGTCAATGTATCCTTTAATAATTTCTTAAAACAGATTGATACTGCAATTCACAAACAATATACATTTGAAAAATTTAAGGAAGGTCATACGGGCAGAAATTTCACTGTTGATGAACCAGTATTTAAATTTGAAGCGCCAAAGTTCAAACCAAAACTAGATTTGCCCAAAGCATCAGAAAATCCTGACGCAAATGAGTATTTGGTAAATAGAAAGTTAAACCCAGATAACTATTATTACGCTGAAAAATTTAAAGAGTGGACGAACTCTCTTCAACAGACATTCGACAGCACAGAAAGAGATGAACCCAGGATTATCATTCCTTTGTTCTATCAAAATACTCTGGTTGGATTTCAGGGAAGAGCACTTGGTCCCAGCAAGATTAAATACATTACCGTGATGCTTAATGATGACGCACCAAAAATCTATGGTCTCGATGAAATTAAAAAAAGTGAAACTGTCTACATCACCGAAGGTCCGTTCGATTCAACCTTCATTCGCAACGCAATTGCTTTGTGTGGAGCTGATGGTGATGTTGCTAAGTGGGGTATTTGTGATTGTGTTTGGATCTATGATAACGAACCACGTAATTCAGAAATCGTCTCCCGCATTGCTCGCACCATTGATCGAGGAGAAAGAATCGTCATCTGGCCCTCTAACGTGAGGGAAAAAGACATCAATGATATGGTTTTATCTGGACTTGATGTTAAGTCCATGATAGAATCAAATACTTATTCTGGATTAGAAGCAAAAGTTAAATTTACTACCTGGAAGAAAATATGAGCAACGGTACAAAAGTTAAAAAGCGTGACGGAAGAATTGAGTCTCTTGACTTGGACAAGATGCATCTAATGGTCGAAGAGGCGTGTAAGGGTCTTGCAGGCGTCTCTGCGAGTCAGGTTGAGATGACATCTGGTATTCAGTTTTATGATGGAATTACCACAGGTGAGATTCAAGAAATCTTAATTCGTTCTGCTTCGGATTTGATTGATTTGGACCATCCCAACTATCAATACGTTGCTGCTCGTCTGCTTCTTTTTGCCGTTCGTAAGCAACTCTATGGGAAGATGAAAGAACTTCCTGCCCTAGAACAGCACATCGTTGATTGTGTGTGTGCTGAGGTTTATGATCATGATATCTACACCAAATATTCTCAAGAAGAAATTGAAAAAGCAAATAACTTTATTGATCATGATCGTGACTTTCTGTTCACTTATGCAGGTCTACGTCAAGTCGTTGACAAGTACCTTGTGCAAGATAGAAGCAACGGTGGTGTATATGAAACGCCACAGTTTATGTACATGATGATTGCTCTGACAATCTTTGCGGAATATCCAAAAGAAACCAGAATGTCATATGTCAGGAGGTACTATGACGCAATCTCAAAACACAAAATCAACATTCCCACGCCCATCATGGCAGGAGTGCGAACGCCACTTAGACAATTCGCTAGCTGTGTTCTTGTTGATGTTGATGACACCCTCGATAGTATCTTTAGTAGCGATATGGCTATTGGCAGGTATGTTGCACAAAGGGCGGGAATCGGTATCAACGCAGGTCGCATCAGGGGCATCAACAGCAAAATACGAGGTGGCGAGGTTCAGCACACGGGTGTTGTACCGTTCCTCAAAAAGTTTGAAGCGACTGTCCGATGCTGTACTCAAAATGGCATACGCGGTGGATCCGCCACCGTCCACTTCCCCATATGGCACCAAGAAATAGAAGATATTCTTGTTCTTAAAAACAACAAGGGTACGGAAGATAATCGTGTCCGTAAACTTGATTATTCGATTCAAATTAGTAAATTGTTTTATGAAAGATTTATTCAAGACGGTGAGATCACGCTTTTCTCTCCTCATGATGTACCTGGACTTTATGATCGCTTTGGACTCTCTGGTTTTGATGAACTCTACTGTGCATATGAAAAAGATCCGATTATTAAGAAAAAAACTATTAAGGCACAGGAACTCATTCTCAATCTCCTTAAAGAACGTGCAGAAACGGGTCGCATCTATTTGATGAATATTGACCACTGCAATTCACATTCATCTTTTAAGGATAAAATTAACATGAGTAATCTTTGCCAAGAAATTACTCTTCCCACAGATCCTATTCAGCATATTGATGATGTTCATGGAGAAATTGCTCTGTGCATTCTTTCTGCTATTAATGTTGGCAAAGTAAAGTCTGATGAAGAACTTGAAGAACTTTGCGATCTTTCAGTTCGTAGTTTGGATGAATTGATTGACTATCAGAAATACCCCGTAGAGGCGGCAGAAATCGCCACCAAGGCACGTCGTTCTCTTGGCATAGGGTTTATTGGTCTTGCTCATTATTTGGCAAAACTTGGTTATAATTATGATTCGCAGGAATCATGGGATGCAGTTCATGGGCTTTCTGAATCTTTCCAATATTATCTTCTGAAAGCATCTAACCAACTTGCAAAAGAAAAAGGACACTGTGAATACTTCGGTCGTACTAAGTATGCTGATGGTATTCTTCCAATCGATACATATAAAAAGGATGTAGACGAAATTACTTCTATTAATTACCAGCATGATTGGGAAGCACTTAGAGCATCGATCCTGGCTCACGGTCTCAGGCACTCAACACTGTCCGCACAGATGCCATCGGAGAGCAGTTCCGTTGTGTCAAACGCAACCAATGGAATCGAACCTCCAAGAGATTACTTGTCCATTAAGAAGTCGAAAAAAGGACCTCTCAAACAAATTGTTCCTCAATATCAAAGTCTTAAAAACAATTACACGCTTCTTTGGGACATGTCTGGGAATACTGGGTATATTAATATTGTTGCAGTTATGCAGAAGTTCTTTGATCAAGCAATTTCTGGAAACTGGTCCTATAATCCAGAGCATTACCCAGATAATGAAGTTCCTACTTCGGTAATGGCAAATGACTTTTTGACTACATACAAGTATGGGTGGAAAACTTCTTACTACCAAAACACTTACGATATTAAAACTGATGAGGTAGTGGAAGAAAAGAAACCCAATCTTCAAGATTTGCTAAGTGAGTTAAGTTCAGTAGAGGAGGGAGAGTGTGAATCCTGTGCAGTTTAAAATTTCTTCAACAGAAGAATCTACAAATATTAAAGGAATGACGGTTTTTAATACCGAAAAAGTTGATACTAAAAAACAACCGATGTTCTTCGGTCAACCTCTTGGAATTCAAAGATATGATTCATACAAATATCCTGTTTTTGATAAACTAACCACACAGCAACTTGGTTATTTTTGGAGACCTGAAGAGGTATCTCTCCAAAAAGACCGTGGTGATTATCAAACACTTCGCCCAGAGCAAAAGCATATCTATACTTCTAATCTAAAGTATCAGATTATGCTTGATTCTGTTCAGGGACGCGGACCTGGAATGGCATTCATACCATACTGCTCACTTCCTGAACTGGAAGCGTGTATGGAAGTATGGGGATTTATGGAGATGATTCATAGTCGTTCCTACACATACATCATCAAAAATGTTTATTCAGACCCAAGTGAGGTGTTCGATACAATCATCAAAGATGAGCGTATTCTAGAACGTGCTAAGACTGTCACAGAATCATATGATGACTTCATTCAATCAGCACAAAGTTATGGAACATCTAATGATTGGATGTTTAGACTTGAAGGAGTCACAAACGCAAAGGGGACACTCAACGATGTCAAACGAAAACTGTACAGAGCAGTTGCCAACGTTAACATTCTTGAAGGTATTCGCTTCTACGTTAGTTTTGCTTGTAGTTTCGCCTTTGGCGAACTTAAGCTTATGGAAGGATCCGCTAAAATTATCTCTCTTATCGCAAGAGACGAAAACCAACACCTAGCAATCACGCAGAATGTTTTGAACAAATGGCGTGATGGTGATGATCCAGAGATGAAACAAATAATGCAGGAAGAGGAGGAGTGGACGTATAAGATGTTTGATCGTGCTGTAAACGAAGAAAAGAAATGGGCAGATTATCTGTTCAAAAATGGCAGCATGATTGGACTCAACGATAAACTTCTTCAACAATATGTTGAATGGATTGCAAATAGAAGACTTAAAGCAATCGGGTTAAAACCCCAATACGATATCGCAGCAAACAACAACCCACTTCCTTGGACACAGCACTGGATTTCCTCTAAAGGTCTCCAGGTGGCACCCCAGGAAACTGAGGTAGAATCATATGTCGTAGGCGGCATTAAACAAGATGTTACCAAAAATACTTTCTCAGGATTCAAACTATGACGAATGGTGCGAACAAGAAATCCTAAACGCATATCAGCAAGCAGCTGAGTGTGATGAGTATTTGTTTGGAGATTATGACTATTGTAAAGAATGGTTGAGTAATAATGACTACATAGAGGAGCAATAGTCTCCTCTTTTTTTATGCCTAAAAATAAATTGGACAAGGATGAACTGAAAATTCGTATTTTAAAACTAAAGCATCAACTTCACGAAGAACATCTTAGATATGATATGGACATGAAAGGACTCGCTCATAAATATCTGGATGAAGTGTTGCACATCATTAATGAGTATCGATACTGACTATGAAAATCCTTGGTATTTTGAGGGAACCCCTTTTTTATCTGAGAGTATTAACGATAACTTCGGTTTTGTCTATCTCATTACAAATTTACAAAACGATAGAAAATACATCGGTAGAAAATACTTCTGGCAGTTCAGAACTCCAAAAGGTAAAAAACGCAAAGTAAAATCGGAATCTAATTGGAAAGAATACTATGGGTCTTGTCCAGAACTTAAAGAAGATGTTGACAAGTTGGGCAGAGAAAATTTTAGTCGAACTATCCTATCATTACATCAAACAAAGGGCAAAACAAACTTCGAGGAGACCAGACGACTCTTTCTCAATAATGTCCTCACAGAGTCCCTTGACAACGGAGAACCAGCGTTCTATAATAGCAACATCCTCAACAGGTATTTCCGAAAAGATTATTATGAACGCAACGACTGAAGACATTGTTGCTCATGTGCGAACCTGGTCTCTTGACCGTGCTGCTGATATGAGTATTCCAAAAGAGGATGCTCGTGCTATCCTTGCTGAGTTTTATGAGTGGATCGAACCAGAAACCGATGAACTGGAAATCGTCTCTTTGGAACCTGATGATTGACAAACCATAAATAATCACTTATAATGCTTTTAACCCACTTCAAAAGAGTGGGTTTTCTCATAATGAGATTTTGACGTGACAATTAGAGCCGAGGAAGGTGCCCCCCGAGAGGGGTGGTATACCCCCCTTCTATTCGGATGTAGAGTTCAATTAAACTAAATGCAACAATTCTTTACTGTAGCCCTGCCCCTTCTGGCAACGGTTACAACCAGTACGGCAACACTGCCCCTGTTTCCTCCTCTGACGGCACCTCCAGTGCCCTTCTCAATTATTAAGGAGTTCGAAACACCGACAGCGACCAGAGAGGTTGCTCCGCCTGAAAAGCCAAAAGAGAAAAGGCTAATTTGTAAAGGGTGTAATGACAATGAGAATGCTACCCTGGCATATTTCCAGGATCGTGGTATAAAAGACAGAAACGCCCTTGCTACCATCATGGGCAATATTAAACAAGAGTCTACTTTTGTTCCTAATATTTGTGAGGGTGGTAGTAGGACCAGTTACGGTGGTTGCTACGGCGGCTACGGACTGATCCAATGGACATCTGCCAATCGTTATTATGGATTGGGTGATTTTGCTAAGAAGTTTGGTGGGTCACCATCAAAACTTGATACGCAACTTCGTTATCTAACAAATGAGGTTCAATGGTTGGATATTGAGGAGAAGATGAAAACTCCTGGTAAATCAATTAACCGCTACATGAACCATGCGTATAGTTGGATTGGTTGGGGCATTCATGGTGCTCGCACACATTATGCACATGAGTATGCTTCCAAACTGATCACGGTAGAGGTATGATACAATAGAATATAACAACTGAATAATAAATAGGGGGGAGTGTTGCTACTCCTCTTTTTTTATGTTTAACTTTAACTTCGGAAAGAAGAAACCAGATAAGAATCAAATAATTCTCATAAGCGTTATACTCAGTGGTATTGTAGCAACTCTCTCCCAATGCACGGGAGTGTCCTCAGAGGGTCTCTGGGACCTCCTAGATGAGGTTCAGAGGTCTTTATTTCCAGGCACAGTAATCAACGATGTGCTGCTTAAAGACCCTAATATCATCAATAGAAGAGTTGAGCGTGACGTTGATAAAGCCATTCGTGAATATGAACGCTTGACAAAAGACTCAGAACGACCTAAAATACCTTTGCCACGGTTAAGCGAGAAAGCTCCAGATGGTTCAGAAGCTCAAAGATTATTAGGAGGTGAAATGAGAATCTGTGCTCCTTGGGTTGACGATTGCCCGAAACCTTGATATAATACGATCATGCTTCGGTAGCTCAGTGGAATAGAGCAACTGCCTTCTAAGCAGTCGGTCGTTGGTTCGAATCCAACCCGAGGCGCCTTGTCGATGTGGCGTAACTGGTAGCCGCGTATGGTTTAGGCCCATATGGAGAAATCCGTGAAGGTTCAAGTCCTTTCATCGACACTTGACAATCAAACTCAAAAGGTTTATGATTGTCTCATAAGCGAATGTGGTGTAGCGGTAACATCCCATCCTTCCAAGTTGGTGTCACGGGTTCGATCCCCGTCATTCGCTCTGGGGAAGTGATCCTGCGGTTTCGTCCAAGAGCTCTCCTTCCCCTTATGGGCGATTAGCGCAGCGGTAGCGCAGCTGCTTTACACGCAGTTGGTCATTGGTTCGAATCCGATATTGCCCACTTGATAAATAAAAGTAAAAAGAGTATAATGGAAAGACTTTATAAACTACTAAGTGATGCTCAGTCATCGCTTTTTGTTTTATTCCATAAAACTTGGGCATTTCATTGGAATGTTGTTGGTGAAGATTTCACCCAACTTCATCAACTCTTTGGTGGTCAGTATGAAACTATGTTTGAAGAGATTGATCGTCTTTCAGAACATATGCGTTATTTGAACATAAAACCTTTGAGTTCTCTTTCTAGAATACTTGAAGTAACTCAAATTGAAGGTACATCAAGTTCGCCAGCAGCAAAAGAAATGTTACAAGAACTTCTAGATAATAACACAAAGTTTTGTGAAATGATGCAAGAGATTTCGGAAGAATCCGAATCTCAAAAACAATATGCAACTTCTAATTTAGTTCAAGATTTAATGGAAGCACACGGTAAATTCATCTGGCAACTCAGATCGCATTTGCAATGACTAGGATGAAAGACAATGATTTCAATAAGATGCAAAGATTGTAATAGAGAATTAACAGGACACCCAACCAAAACTGTAACGTGTGGTTGTCCTAATATGGCAACAATTCGCGGTGATAAGATTTCAGCAGTTGACTTATCTCGTATTGTTATGTTAAATTCTATTCAGAAAGAACAAAAATCAAATGTTCTCTCTTCACAAGATCTTGCTTTTCAAGAAGCAAGACGCCAACGCAAGGTAAAGCGTTTAGATTTTGAGGTTCGTTGATCCTCTAATATTGGAAGCGTGGCCGAGTGGTTTATGGCAGTTGTCTTGAAAACAACCAACGTTAATAGCGTTCGTGGGTTCAAATCCTACCGCTTCCGTTTCAATAGCAGATATGAACTTAACAATCTCTTAATGAGTGTCTTGTAATGAACACATAATTTGACAACGAAATACTTGTGATTATTATATATTAATATCACGGGATAAACTCATGGATCAACGCACCTATGATAATTGGGTGAAGATCAAGGCAACTTTTGAGTCTTCTGGTAATACAGACAATATGTTTTATAAAAGAGCAGTCGAAATTGTAAAAACAAAAAAAGATCGACTTGCAGAGTTTCTTGGAGACAAGAAATGATGCATGAACAAGAAGAATTAGTTACCCGTTCAGAAGTTCAGGAGATGATCGATGCAGCAATACGAAGACACAACCGCAATGCTTCTATCATTAGTATGTGCGTCGGTTGGGTGGTTCTTGGTTTATTTGCTGAAGGACTATTGAGATTAATTGGAGAAATTCCACCATTACTACCATGGCTCAACATTACTCTGAAATAATAGGCATAGTCCTATTACTGGTGTTTGCCGCCACGATGTTTTATCAGGGCACTTGTATTATGAGAAATCAACGTGGATATTCTCTACGTGATTATATGAAACAAGACAGTACCAATATGCGTAAAAGAGTAGAAGAACTATTAAAGGATAAATGATAGTTTTAACAGAAAAAGATTTGCAAGAACTTCAAGAGAGAGTTTTACAACAAAAGTTAGACGAACTCTTTGAAGAACCATCAACTTACGAGGACGAGAAAGATGTTTAAGACGCTTTTCTTTTCATCACTTCTTTACGGATCAATTATGGGACTCTGGATCTGGTGGAGTCTCACACACGCATACCCACAATAAAAATATGTTATTAGCAAAAGCACTTTTACTTGTTTCAATTCCGTTTGTTTTGACAACACTCTATTTCGGAACACGAGGAGGATACTATGATTCCAACGATTACAAGGGGAATGGAACCGCACATTAAGGAGAGGTATCAATTTGCTGCATCTTCCTTTGTTAGAATGTGGGGTCACAATTCATTAAACGATCATAAAATTAAAGATTTTTGTCTTGAATGGGCACATCGAGAAGAAAATGCCCCGTTAGATAATTTTAGTGTAGACCAATACTTTTACTACGAATTTAAAACTTGGAGGGGATACTAATGTTTCACCTAATAGAAGTTTTAGCAGCAAGTCCAGTATGGTTGGGACTTTGTGGAGCAGGCTTGACGGTTGCTCCGATTATGGGTATAATATCATACACCAAACTAAATAACGGTGCTGACGGGGTGTAAGTCAGCGGTAGACGGCTTGCTTTGGGAGCAAGAAGACAGAGGTTCGATCCCTCTCACCCCGATCATAAAAACTTCGCTTTATAAAAATGTATCCAGAACTTTCAAATCTCCAAAAGTTTACAGTCGAAGAGTTTCAAGAAGATTTTGATACTCTGATAGAAAGAGTTGAAAATGGTGAATCATTTATTATTACTGATGGAGAAAGAAACGCAGTGATTGTTCCATACAACGAAACCATAAAGTTTGCAGTAGAATCTAACGTGGACGACGATGTGATACGAATACACACCGACCACGAAGAAGGTTCTTGACCTAGCGTTCCAAATCCGCTATTATAAATTTGGATTCAAGCGAGTGAGACTTGGTAGTCAGAGAGGTCTTATAAACCTTTTCCGCCAGATTAGCGGCTTTGACCTGGTTCGAATCCAGGCACTCGTACCTTGCAGGTTTAGCTATCTGGTGAAAGCACCGATCTCATAAATCGGCACAGGTCGGATCGTAACCGACAACCTGCATAAGACAGAAACTCTACTGTCCATATTGACTTCTCTGAGTCAAACCCTTATAATACTAAGGTCAACATTCAAAACAATGACTCTCACAGCAAAATTTAAGAAAGACGTTCAAACTCTTCGTAGTGCCGCAAATGGCGAGTTCTACCTTGATGTAAAGAATCCGAAACTCTACAAAAAGGTTCGTCGCTACTATGAAAACGAGGGTGTAGTATTTTCTGGTGATCCTCTGGATGATTATGAAATGCTCATGGAATATGTCGCTAGTGATATTGAGGTAGTTGAAGCATGATGAACGTCGTAAGGAAACCAACCGTTCTAATGGAGCGGTTTCCATATCGTTATGTGCAGGTCGGAACACTAGAAATCAACGGTAAACCTGATTGCCGTATTCAAAAAGCAGATTCTTATACTGGTCGCTATCGTGATATGTATCACTGCGATAATGAGATGCAACTGATGACAGCGATGGAGGACTTCGAGTATACTAAATGGTTAGATCCAGATAGAGTTCCTTGCTATGTGAGAGATGATGAAGAATAGTCTCGGTTATGACTCAAAACTAAGCCCTGGTCGGTGATGAAAACCCCTTATGTCTAAATCTAGTATCTTACGATATCTTGGAAACATTCTCCTTATGCTTGGTTATCAAATCATGCTATGGGGAAGTTTCAAATATGGTTTGGTCATTAAGTTTATCGGAGGACTTCTTGGTATTCCTTTTGCAATCAAACTCAAACTCTGGGATGTGCTATTTCTAATAGTATTTTTTGGTATTACCGAGATATCAAAATTAACCCAACTTTTCTTGGTTTCTTAAAATCAAGTGGTGGAGTCAACTTACCCTTTAATGCTATGCAATTTGATACTAATCCAGTACGGATGAGAATTGTTGAAGACCTTGATACTGGTGATCAAGTAATCACTTACTTTGATGTCCTAGAAGTTGAAGGTAAATATTATTATGTGTATAATGAGGTAAATCATGGACCGTACCATGATTTTGAAAAAGCAGTTGACGCTGCATACGAGGATCTGATTCCTCAACCCGTCTCGGAATGACATAAAAAGTGCCCTGGTCAAAGGGCAGGCGGCGAGCCTGAATTGCTTGGGAGGTTGACAACAACCTCCTTTTTTTGTATCATATATAGAGGGAATTTAGAATAATCTATGAGTGATTATAGGAAAACAGCACTTGTGCTTGGTGCTGGTGGATTTATTGGAAGTCATATGGTAAAAAGACTTCGCTCAGAAGGATATTGGGTTCGTGGTGTTGATCTTAAATTTCCTGAGTTTTCAGAGGGCGAAGCACATGAATTTGTTGTTGGTGATCTGCGAGATCTAAATTTTGTAGAAAGAGTTCTACAATACAAAGGTCCTTATCGCAATTTTTATAACTTTGTTCCTAGTAGGTACATTGAGACCTTTGATGAGATCTATCAGTTTGCTGCTGATATGGGTGGAGCAGGATTTGTGTTTACTGGCGAGAATGATGCAGATATTATGCATAACTCAGTGACTATTAATCTAAACGTTCTTGAAGCACAACGTCAACTGAATGATTTCAAAGAAGTAAATAAGACTAAAATTTTCTATTCTGGTTCTGCTTGCATGTACCCAGAGTACAATCAACTTGATCCAGATAATCCCGACTGTCGTGAAGAATCCGCGTATCCAGCAGCACCAGATTCTGAATATGGTTGGGAAAAACTGTTCTCGGAACGCCTTTACTTTGCTTATCATCGTAACTATGGTATCCCTGTACGTGTTGCTAGATATCATAATATTTTCGGACCAGAGGGAACCTGGGAAGGTGGTCGGGAGAAAGCCCCAGCAGCAATCTGTCGTAAAGTAGCATATCTTTCAGAGGAAGGTGGATCTATTGATGTGTGGGGAGATGGTTTACAGACTCGTTCCTTCCTGTACATTGACGAATGCATCGAAGCAACACGCAGAATGATGGAGAGTGACTTTATTGGACCAGTGAATATTGGTTCAGAAGAAATGGTCACTATCAATAAACTTGTAGAAACTGCCGCAAAAGTTGCTGGTAAGAATGTTGGGAAAAATCATATTCTTGATGCTCCTCTTGGTGTTCGTGGTCGCAACTCAAATAATGATTTGATTCGTGAAAAACTAGGGTGGGATTATTCTCAAACTCTTGAAGAAGGAATTCGTAAAACATATAAGTGGATTGTAGAGCAGATTGAATTAAAAACATCATGATTGGATTTAACTTTTTGGGTAAAATGGGACAACTGGGAAACCAGATGTTTCAATACGCTTCTCTCAAAGGAATAGCAAGAAACAATAATTATAACTTTTGTATTCCTAATCACAGAGAAGTTGTTATAGATTCTCTTGGTAATAAATTGCGTATTGAAATTTTTCAACCATTTGTTCTTAAAAATCTAAGCGAATTGAATCTTCAAACCATAGATGAATCAAGACCACTTGTTCAAGAATCTGGATTTTATTTTAATGAAGATATATTCGATGAATGCCCAGATTGGGTGAATCTTGTTGGGTATTTCCAGACTGAAAAATATTTCAAACATATTGAAGATGAAATCAGAGAAGATTTCGCCTTTAAAGATGAAATACTCAAACCATGTAAAGAGATGGTATCGCAAGTCAATGATCCAATTTCTTTACATATCAGGAGAGGTGATTTTTTGATTAACTCTTCTAATCATCATAATCTTGGTCTTGACTACTATAAGGAAGCTCTACGTCAATTTGATTCTGATAAAACAGTAATTATTTTTTCAGACGATCCTGACTGGTGTAAAGAACAATCATTATTCTCTGATGATAGATTCTTAGTGTCGGAGAGTAATAATAGTTACGTCGATCTATGTCTAATGTCTCTTTGCAAAGAACATATTATTGCAAATAGTACTTTTAGTTGGTGGGGGGCATGGTTATCAACTTCTAAAAAAGTAATTGCTCCTAAGGTTTGGTTTGGTCCAAGTAATGCTCATCTTGATACAAAAGATCTCTATTGTCCTGATTGGATTGTAATTTAATGAAAGTTGCTATCTGTTTTATGGGGACAGGAAAGTATTTAAATTTCCTTCCCAAATACTATGAAAACATTCATGAGTATTTTTTACCTGGTGTAGAAAAAAACTTTTTAGTCTTTACTGATGGAGAAGGTGATTTTCCTGAGGACGTTAAGGTATATCATCAGGAACATCTTGAATGGCCATTTATTACTCTGAATCGATTTGAAATCATTCAAAAAGCAGAAGAGGAAATTAAAAAGAATGATTGGTTTGTTTTCATTGATGCTGATGCTCTTGTTGTAGATAAAATTACAACAGAAGAATTCTTTGATGAAACAAAATCACTCTTTGGCGTTCATCATCCGTGCCATTTTTTAAAGATGCCACCTCATAATAAATTCCCTGGATCATTGGAGACTAATACATTATCTAATGCATGTGTAGAAGATGATGCAGATTTCTCTGTTTATTTTCAAGGATGTCTTTGGGGAGGAAAAGTTCCTGAGGTTCTTGATATGAGGAAAGAACTTGATAGGAGAACAAAGGATGACCTATCGCGTAATGTAATCGCTGTCTGGCATGATGAAAGTCATCTCAACAAATATTTTATTGAGAATAAAGAACTTGTAAATGTCCTAGGTCCAGAGTATGCATATCCAGAAGTCTTTGCTGGATATTGTGAATTCGATCCAAAAATTGTTCATCTTGCAAAGGACAATTCCAAATATCACAAATGAAAAAATTAGATAATGGATTATCTGGTTGTAAATTGGAGTTGATTGACAATCAACTTATTAGAAAATACTCATCTTCGGATGAGTACAATTCTAGACTTTCTAAACAAATAGATAAGCAAGTTTTATTTTCAAACTTTATTTTAAAGAATATCAATACTCCAAAAATATATAATGTGAGTAAAGATAAAATATATTTTTTTGATATGGAGTATATTTCTGGTCTTTCTTTTAGTGAATATTTTTCAACTTCAAATATCACTGATATTAATTTTGTAATTGAGACGTTATTTTCTTATTTTGATTTTTTGATTTTAAGTTCTAAGAATCATAAGATTAATAATCAGATAACAGAAAAACTTAATTCTCTTGAAAGTAAAACAAAGTACAGAGACTATGTTTTGTTTTTAAAGGATCATCTCCTCAACAAAACAATTATTGCACCAAAAACATTCTGTCATGGAGATTTAACTTTTACTAATATTCTGTTCCATAGAAACAGATTGTTTTTCATTGATTTTTTAGATTCATACGTTGATAGTTTTATCTGCGATCTTGTCAAATTAAAACAAGATCTTTATTACTTTTGGAGTCTAAAAGTTCAAAGAATAGATTCATTAAGAATCAAACAAATTTACAGATTTATTTGGGACAATCTTTATCAGAGATATTCTTCTTACATTGATAGTGATTGTTTCCAAATTCTTGATACTTTAAACTCTTTGCGAATTGAGCCATACTTGACTAATCAATACCAAAGAGATACATTATATAAAATGATAAAAAATTCTAGTTTATATGAAAAATTTAATTGTTCCCATGGGGGGAAAGTCTTCTAGATTTCCTGGGATGAGACCTAAATGGATGTTAACTCATCCAATGACGAATAGATTCATGGTTACAGAATCTATTCTGGGAATCAATTTGGATTTTTTTGATTCTCTATGTTTTATTTTCTTAGATGAGCATGAGGAAAAATATCAATTTCTTAAAGGTTTCAAAAATGAATTAGAAGAATGTGGTCTGATCAATAAGTCAAAGTTTATCTTTTTGGAAGAGCAGACATCTTCACAATCAGAAACTGTCTATAATGCAATTAAGAAGGAGGGTATTGAAGGATTTATCTTTATCAAAGACTCTGACGGATACTATGAATGCAATATTGAATCTCCAACTAATCAGATTGCGTTCTTCGATCTTAATGACATGGATGATATTAATGCCAGAACTAAGAGTTATATTGAGCTTGATGTAAACGGAATTGTTACTAATATTGTTGAAAAGAAAGTAATTAGTTCAACTTTCTCTGCTGGTGGATATGGATTTGAGAGTGCATCTCAGTTCTGCGAAACCTTTGACAAAATTCAAGACTTGGAAGGAGAATGTTATGTGAGCAACGTTATATTTGAAATGATACTTTCGGGTTCTAAGTTTGAAGGACTTTCAACAACAAACTTTAAAGATTGGGGAACTATTGATTCTTGGAACAATTATAAGAGTCAATATAGTTGTTTATTTGTAGATATTGATGGGACTTTGGTAACTAATTCATCTGTTCATTTCCCACCATATGTAGGTAATGGCGAGTCTTTGCAAAATAATATTGATCATTTAAACTTTCTTCGCAAGTCTGGAAAAGTAAAAATTGTTCTGACAACAAGTAGACCAAATTATATGAGAGAATTGACAATTAAAGAGTTGGATGAAAAAGAAGTATTGTATGATGAACTTATTACAGGTCTTCCCCATTGCAAGCGAGTAATTATTAATGATTTTGCCAAGAGTAATCCATATCCCTCATGTGAAGCAATTAATATACCAAGAAACAGTGATAACTTAAAGGAGTTTTTAAAATGAAGATACTTTTGACTGGTGGAGCAGGTGGAATTGGATCTACCTTGGGATACTTCTTGCATAAGAAAGGTCATACTCTTACTCTTGTTGATAATCTTAGAAATGGATACCAAGAGAATTTAACTATCAATGGGGAGAAGTTTGGTGATTTTCATAATGTAAGTATCTGTGATCCCAATTTAGAAAACCTTCTTAGATGTGATTATGATTGCATTATTCATTTAGCTGCTATCACTGCCTTGCCCGATTGCGAAACTAATTCCACTGAGACGATTGATGTTAATGTTGCTGGAACAATGAACATTCTAAATTGTGCCAGAAAGTGGAATGTTCAGCATGTTATTTTTGCAAGTACAAGTGCTATCTATGAAAACAATAAAGAAAAAGTGTTTACCGAAGATCTGGGTGTAAATCCCAGGCTTTGGTATTCTTTGTCTAAAAAGATGGCAGAAGAAGTTTGTGAGTCATATCGTATTAATTATGATATGAAAATTACTACCCTTAGGTTCTTTAATGTATTTGGTCCAAGGCAAGATATTCATAGAAAGAATCCTCCTTTACTAAATTATCTGGTTAGAGAAATTAAGAAGGGAAATCCTCCGATGCTTCATTCTGATGGTGAGCAAAAGAGAGATTATATTCATGTAGATGACGTTGTAAACTTGATTGATATTTGTCTTGATAAAAAACCAGATGATACTTTTAATGTATGTACGGGGACTTTGATTTCTGTAAATCAAATTGTTAAATATGTCTCCGATGTTTTTGGTTCTGACATTCAACCTACATATAGAGATGCTTCGAAGTTGTGGGATACTTATCCAGAACTATTTGAAGGTTCATACCCTTTAAACAAAGATATTGTCGCAAAGGAAACGAATAAGCATTCAAGAGGTTCTTATCAAAAAGCAAAAGAACTTCTTGGTTGGGAACCAAATACTGATTTGGAATCATTATTTAAGAAGGTAGTAACTGAGATTGAATTATGAAAATAGCATTATGTTTTTCTGGGCAACCAAGATTTGTCAAGGAGTGTTCGGAATATATCAAACAAAATGTAATTAGAGATTATGATGTAGATGTTTTTGCACATCTTTGGTTTGATGAAGATTTACAGAGGAGTCCTTATAAGTATGGTGGAAATGGAGATTGGGTAAATCAACGGATTTCAGAAAACGCTGTTGAAACTTTTGAGTCGATTTATAACCCAGTATCAATCTCTGTTGAAAAAAGCAAAAAGTTTGTTGATTCAAAACTTTATTTTGAAACTTCTCTTTATAGATATTGGCCAGGTTCCATTGATAATCCACTAGATCCTGACTATCGAAACAGGACTGTCAATAATTGCTTGTCTTACTTTTATAGTCTGAATGAAGTCAATAAACTTAAAAAACTTCATGAATATGAAAATGATTTCAAGTATGATTGGGTGATTCGTTGCAGAACCGATTCTATGGTTCAAACTAAAATGCAGTATAATATTTACAATCCAGAAGTTATTAACTTCACTGGCATTATGAACCAACCTGATGGAATGATCAATGATTGGTTCAACTTTGGTGGTTCCGATGTCATGGATGCTTTTATGAGTGTGTTTCCAGTTTCTCAACTTATTTTTGATAAGTGTATGAGGGAAAATCAAAAAGCATGGTGCCATGAGCTCCTACATAGAAAAATGGTTGATTGTTTTGGAATTGATATTCAAGCACATCCCATTATGATTACGTTGCCTAGATTCTGATGTTTAATAGAGTTTTAAATAGAAAAGATTTAGATATCTTTAAAGAAGAAATTTTAGAGAAAGATTACTCAAAAGAAGTCGCAGAACAAGTTCACCGTGTTCTAAAACCAAAAGGTAAGTTTATCATTTCAAGTGACATTAATATCAACAATGATTTTGGTGAATTTATAAAACCAGAAATTCTTATTGATATTGTAGAGAGTTCTGGTTTGAAACTAAAAGGAACTTATGATAAAGAAGCAGAGCAGACAGATTTTCATATTCCATACAATAATGAAGATCTTCAAGTTGTTTGTTTAGTATTTGAAAAGTGATATGAAAATTGCTCTTTGTTTTGCGGGACAACCAAGATTCATTGAAAAGATGAATTTTGATAATCTCATCCAAGATCATGAGGTTGATGTCTATGCACATTTCTGGTGGGATGAGAGTTATCGTGGGCAAATATTTGCCTGGAATAGTTCTTTGGTTTATCCAGAAAACTATGATCCAATTTTGGAATTCAAAAATAAGATGAATCCCAAAAAAATGGTTTATGAAAAGTATCTTGACTTTGACTTATCTAATTTTAAAATGGTAAGTCAAATGGAATTCTCTCTTGAAGAAGACATTGTAAGACAATCAATATATCGCCAGAAGTCGCAATGGACATCTGTTAAGAAATCGATTGATCTTGTTGAAGGTGATTATGATCTTGTTATTCGAATGAGAACTGATCTAGAATTCAAAGATAGAGTTCCTCTCGAACTTTGCAATCAAGATGGAATTTATGTGATGGATGGATCTTTACAGGCAGGTAGGGGTAGAGAATATTGTGATTGGTTCTATCTTGGACCAAAACACAGAATGCAAGAGTTTGGCATTCTGAAAGTATATGATGATTTCTATAAAGATGGAATTCGTCACATGCATGAACTTGTCCATCATACGTTTGCATATTTACAAATTCCTCATGCCGTAGTAGACTTAAAAGCTTGGATGTTAGATAGAAGTAAGATGGAGAAGTCGTAATGTTTACCTATGACATTTGTGTTGCTAGGTATAATGAAAACCTAGACTGGCTTGATCATTACAAAAAAGACGCAGTTGTTTATAACAAAACAACTGAGTTAAAGAATGAAGAGTTTAAAGAAGTTGTTTCTATGAATCCAATAGGACTAGAAACATATTCTTTCTTTTGTTATATTGTAGATCACTACGATAATCTACCTGATGTTGTCGCATTCATACAGGGAAGAGTAGATGATCACCTTGGTGATGTCAAAAATACTCACAGTGAAAATGATAAAAAAAATCCACTGGTATTTTTAGATTATGTTTTGAACGAAGCATATGATAAAGGTATTTCTGCTCCATTAGATGAGAATGTTTATGATCATCAAAATTGGAGATTGGCAACACCAGATGAGAGGTATAAGGTTTGTGAGTATGCTCACATGACAGATTGGTGGGTTAATTACATTGATCTTCCTTGGCCTGGACCTTCTCGATGTGCTTGGTCTCACAACTTTGCAGTTAGAAAGGATAAGATCTTACAGCACAGCAAAGAGAAGTACATTCATATTAAGAATGATCCAGAGTTTCAGCATCCATATGTAGAAGTCTCTCATTTTTGGGAGAGAATGCTTTATCCATTTTTTGCAAATAATTGGAATTAAAATGAGTTTTACAGAATCTATTAGAAATAAATTAATTGAATATAGTCTAGAAGGACTAACTGACAAAGCTGCTGGTCATTCTTATGATTTAGTTTATCCAGAACTTCTATCTAAGTATGAAAATGTAGAAGATTTTACCATGCTAGAAGTTGGTACTTGGCGTGGACACAGTATGGTAATATGGTCCGAACTATTTCCGAATGGTAAAATATACGGGAGTGATATTGACTATTCTCCTTTGGAAATTGATCCAAAGAAATATACTAATATGATTATTATTCCAGAAGGCAGCCAAGATGATCCCAGTACTTTTGAGAGTCTTCCTAAGTTTGACTTTATTATTGATGATGCCTCTCATCAAAAAGATCTGACTGTAAAGACCTTTCAAATTCTAAAATCTTATTTGAAAAAGGGTGGCACATATGTAATTGAGGATGTAAATGACTGGTCTGAACCCGGATCTTATCCCGAAAAGTTTCTATCTAATTTTACCCGAATCGATTTAAGGGAAGTTAAGGGAAGACCTGATGATGTTGTTCTAGTTTACGTGAAGGAGTAATCTTATGAAATCATTGGTAACTGGTGGCGCTGGATTTATTGGATCTAATCTTGTAGATCGTCTTATTGATATGGGACACGAAGTTGTAGTGATTGATAACGAATATTCTGATGTTCATGAACAATTCTACTGGAACGACAAAGCGCAAAATTATAAGTACGATATTCGTGACTATGAAAATACACGTTCACTCTATGATGGAGTTGACTATGTATTTCATATTGCAGCAGAGGCACGTATTCAACCTGCTATTGAAAACCCTATTGAAGCAGTCAGTATCAACTCAGTGGGAACTGTAACCGTTCTTCAATGTGCTCGTGAAGCAGGTGTTAAGCGTGTAATGTATTCATCCACATCTTCTGCTTATGGAATGAATCCATTTCCAAATGTTGAAACTCAACCTGATGATTGTCTCAATCCTTATTCGGTTTCGAAGGTGAATGGTGAAAAACTTTGCAAGATGTATACAGACTTGTTTGGTCTTCCTACTATTTGTTTTAGATATTTTAATGTGTATGGTGAACGCCAACCACTTAGAGGGCAGTATGCACCAGTAATTGGAATCTTTCTTCGTCAGAAAGCAGCAGGTGAACCTCTAACTATCGTTGGTGATGGAGAGCAGCGTAGAGACTTTACTCATGTTTCTGACGTTGTAAATGCAAACGTCATGGTTGCTATTTCTAATCCAGACTCGGATGCATTTGGTCAGATTTATAATGTTGGTACTGGTAAAAATCATTCCGTAAATGAGATTGCAAAACAGATCTCTGACAACATTGTAAATATTCCACCAAGGATTGGTGAATCCAGAGTAACTCTTGCCAATAATGAAAAGTTGAGAAAAACTTTTGGGTGGAGTCCAACTGTAACACTTGAAGACTGGATTGGTAAAAATCTATGACCAAAACTTTTGCTGCATATCATCAGTGCTATAAGAATAAAAAAGCAACAGAATTCGCTATTTCCGAATTCCGAACACACAATCCAGATGTACCTTATTATTTGATTTCTGATAATGGAGATGATTTTTCAGATTTAGCAGAAAAATACAATTGTCATTATGTTTTTGATGAAGTTAATACGGGAATGAATTATCTTCTACTAGAACATGCTAAGGTTCTTTATGAAAGATTAGTTGATTGTTTTAATGTTTTCGGAACTGACTATGTTCTTTTGATGGAGGATGATGTTCTTTGTAGGGGAAAAATTAATATTAAAGATGACTTTAATCTTGCAATGTCTTATGTTCCAGGAAACAAAGTCTATCTTTATGATAAAATAGTTGAGAAGTATAATTCAAATCCAAATGTAGATTGGTATGGCGCAACTGGTGGTTCTATTTTAAACAAAAACTTATTTACTATTGAAGAAAATATTAGTAAAGTAAATCAATTTATTGAAGAAGATTATGATCCAGTGATGGGTTCAATGGATCAATTTATTACTACTCTTTATTTGGTTTGTGGTTATGATTGTTCTGTGAATAATCTACTTGGCGAAACTCATAGAACACCAAATTGGCAACAAAGCGATCTGCCTCTCATCCATTGTTACAAGGACATGTACTGATGAAAATTATTGTTTGGGGTTATCCCCTGTACTCTCATACTCACTCCTATATTCATGCAGCTTTTTATAAAGCATTTACTCATCTTGGATATGAAACATATTGGTTTCATGATGGTGAGTATCCTGATAACTTTGATTGGAATGACTGCGTTTTTTGGACGGAAGGATTTGCTGATAAAAATATTCCACTGAATAAAACAAGCACATACTTTGTTCATGTATGCCCAGATCCAGCAAAGTATATTAATAGCGGTGTCAAGAAGTTTGTTGATGTTAGATATAATCATTTGTGGCACAAAGATCATGTTTATGATTATTCTCTTGATAAAGAGAGGGTTACCAAAGTTGGTCCTTGCTGCTATCTTCAAGAAAAGAAAAATCGTAGAGTCCAAGTTTTAAATGATTATCATCAATATTGGATTGAAGATTATGATAAGTTTTATGTAACTTGGGCAACCAATTATCTACCAGAAGAATTTAATTTTGAAGATATTAATTGTCCAAGAGAAGATAAAATTTATTTTAGTGGAAATATTTCAGCGCATGGTAGATGTGAAAATTACAGCACCTTTAAACCATTCATTGACGAATGCAATAAGAATGGTGTAGAATTTATTCATAATGACCCATTTTCCAATCCTCTAAGTGAGAGTGAAGTTATTTTGAGAACTAAGAAATCAATTCTTGGTGTTGATATTCGTGGTCCAGAGCATATTAAAAATGGATATGTTCCTTGTAGAGTTTTCAAATCTATTAGTTGGGGACACTTGGGGACTACAAATTCATATGAGGTCTTTAAAGAACTTGAAGGTCATTGCATATATTCTCCCGATACTGGATTGATGTTTCATGATGCCATGGATAAGCGTTTAGATCATGACTACATAAGAAAGTCTATGATGTATGTTCAAGAGAATCACACTTATGTGAATCGTATTAAGTCTATTATGAGTGTTTTATGAAGGAAGTCACAATTGTATCCTCTCTTTTTAATATCGAAAGGGAGGAAATGGATGGTAGATCTTGGGATGAATATTTGAAATGGTTTGAGTTAACTCTCAAACTTAAATGTCCAATGGTTCTTTTTGTAACGGAAGATCTTGTTCCTTTTATTGAAGAAAGGAGAAGCAATATCCCAACAGAAATTATTGTACAAACAGCAGACCAAATTCCATATTATCATCTTAAACAATCCCTGGATTCTATTATCGAATCTGATGAGTATAAAAATAAAATCTCTGATCCAAATAGAATCGAGTGTAAGCACTCAATGTATTCTATTATTCAATATTCTAAGTTCGAGTGGTTGAAAACTGCTATTGATGAAAACCCATTTAATAGTAAATTTTTCTTCTGGCTCGATGCTGGCGGATCCAGATTTTTTGAAGGTTATAATCTAGATCTTGATTACCCAAGTTCAAATGCAGTAGAAGCACTACAAGGCATGGGTGAAAAATTCCTCATTCAAATGAACATGGAATTTTATAAAGATCTTGCAAATGCAGTAACCCTTCCAGAAAGTTATCTTTTGGACAATAGATCTTATGTTCTTGGATCTATGTTTGGTGGGACGGTAAAATCTATTCTTAAAGTTGGGCAAGATGTTGATGACGTTCTTCTAAACAAAATGATACTAAATCAGTTTGTAAATAATGAACAAATTGCACTTGGTTATTTGGTTAAAAAGAATCCAAATGATTATGAGATTTATGAAAGACATGATGGCAAGCATATGTCTTTGTTTACGGAGTTGGGTAAGATATGAAAATTACATTAGTCGGTCCTGGAATCATGCCAATTCCTCCAACTGGTTGGGGCGCAGTTGAGATCTTAGTGTGGGATACTAAGTGTGCTCTTGAAGAACTTGGGCATGAAGTTCAGATTGTCAACACTCAAAATCCATCACAAATTATTTCTGAGATTAATAATTTCAAACCGGATTTTGTTCATGTTCATTATGATGACTTTATTGGAGTATATTCTTATATTCAATATCCCAAAGCAATTACAAGTCACTTTGGTTATCTAGAAAGACCTGAAATGTTTGGAGGATATGCAAATATTGCTAATGCTTTTGCTCAGATTAGACCAAATGTTTTTTGTTTGTCTGATGGAATTAAGAATGTTTATAAAGTCTTAATGAATATTCCTGAGGATAAACTTTATCTAACTCCAAATGGTGTTAATAATTCTCTTTTCAGGTATACTAATGAACCAAAATTTAGTGATCGTTCAATTTACCTAGCAAAAATTGATTATAGAAAGCGTCAATTTATGTTCCAAGGAATTTCTAGCTTATGGTTTGCTGGTAATAATGTTGATCAAAGATTTAATACAAATGGAAATTATTTGGGTGAATGGGATAAACCAACTCTTTATAATGAACTGACTGATTATGGTAATCTTGTTCTTCTTTCGGATGGAGAAGCACATCCATTAGTTTGCATGGAAGCACTTTCTGCCGGTTTAGGTGTAGTTGTATGTGAGTGGGGTAAAGCAAATCTTGACGAATTCAAAGATTTTATTACAATCATTCCCGAAAACAGAATTAATGATATAGAATATGTTGAAAGGAAAATTATTGAAAATCGAAACTACTCTATACAAAATAGAAAAGAAATACTAGAATATTCAAAACAGTTTAACTGGACTGAAATTTTAAAAACTCATTATCTACCAAGTATTGAATCTATTATCAATGGACAAAAATAAATCAACATATAAACTTGCAAATATTGGTCCCATTTATTATTTGAATCTTGATGGGCAACTTGATAGAAAGCAATACATGGAAGATCAGTTTAAGTATTGGGAAGTTGAGAATTATACTCGCATCTCTGCTTATGATGGTCGTGAAGATGATCTGAGTGACATCATCAAAGGAAAATATCCTGATATGATGACTTCGGGCGAAATTGGGTGTGTTACTTCACATCTTAAAGCAATTAAGCATTGGTATGAAACTTCCGACAGTCCGTATGCAATTATTATGGAGGATGATTGTAGCTTAGATCCAGTTCATTATTGGAACTTTACTTGGCAAGACTTTTACTCCCAAATACCATATGATTGGGATGTTGTTCAGATTGCAATTATTTGTACTGGTGACATTCATGTTAAACTTCATAAAAGATTTGTTAATGATTTTTCTACTGCGTGTTACTTAATTAATCGCCACCATGCAGAAAAATTGTTAAAGTTTCATATTAAAGATAATAAGTATCGTTTAGATAATGGAGTCAAGCCTAGACCAGTTGCTGATGATTTGATTTATAATTCTGGGAATACATATTCAATTCCAATTCTTCTTTATCAAATTGAATTGGGATCTTCTATACATCCAGATCATATTGATGCTTTTCATAGAGGTAATCATGCAGCTCAGGCAAATTATTGGCAACAAAATGGAGCTAATGTGGATATTCGAGAGTATATGAATTATGATCCTTATCTTAGTCGGATAACCGAACCGAGTCATCCACAAGGGGCTTGACGTGATCCCAGGTTTGTGTTACAATAAATACATTCAGGTGATGAGACCTCAATTACTCGTTGACTCACTGAACACGGAGTTTGTCGAAACTCCTTCCATCCGCAGGTATTACTCTGCGAGAAACTTAGAGGTATAATTATGTTTAAATCCGCAATCGCAGCTGTTGCTGCAACTCCTTTCCTTGCTTCGGCTGCATTTGCTGGCCCTTATGTTGAAAGCAAGACTACTGGTGCTCTTTCTGATGGCACCTACAAAGGTTCCCAAACTGAACTTCGTGTTGGTTATGAAGAGAAAGTTGCTCCTAATGTAACTGTCTTTGGTGAAATCGGTCCTGGTTATGAGTGGACCAAAGGTGCAACCACCACCACTGGTGAAACCGTTGCCGTTGGTGAAGTTGGTGTAAAAGTGAAAGCATCCGAACGTGTTAGCGTCAATGCTAAAATTTCTGGTGAGTATGGTAACACTAGCGAAGTCTTTGACCTTGGTGGTGAACTAAAAGTTCGTTACTCGTTCTGATAACTCACTCATAAGGTAATAGATGGGGGTTGACAAACAACCCCTTTTTTAGTATTATACATATTGAGTTGGGAGGTAATATGTCTCTTTTATCTCAGCGGGATCGGCAACTTGCTATTACCGCTATTAATCACTACATTGATTTCCTTTCTAGTGAAGTTGAGTTTCTAGAAAAAGAAGATATGTTAGATGATCCTGATTATCAAGAATATAAATCAGAACTAACTGAATCATATGCTTTGGTAAATTGGGTCAAATTAGAATACCAGAAGAATGAAAATTAATTTGCGGGAATCCTGACAAAATAAGTATAAATGACTACAAGGGGTGCTTGACACCCCTTTCTTTTTCCTATATAATTGTGTAATAGTTCTTTACAAAACTACAATGACTGTAACAACTAATGAGCGTGGTCAACAAAACATGTGGGCAACAGAGCCTACCATGTATTACGAAAACTACGGTATGGATTCCCCCAATCAAGTAAAGGAGAAAGTTAATGGACGCTGGGCTATGGTCGGTATTATTGCTGGGTTCATTTCTTATGCTCTCACTGACAAGTTCTTCTTCGGAATCTTCTGAAGATCTACAACCAATCAAACAAGAGGTTACTGATGACTGAAACAATTTTTACCATCACCACGGTTGCATTTTTTGCAATCCTGGGTTATGCTGTAGATCAACTCTCTGAGACTTATTGATGATTGGCAATCTTGAACCAGAGGAAAGAGTGATGTCACCCAGACCCATTCACACCTCTGATATGCTTGGACAATTTGCTCTTGCTCTTCAAAACCTTGGATGGGATGTTAACGATGAACTCTCTGTAGAAATCGGTGGTACAGCAGTAACAGGAACTGCTACTCATCCAGATGCTAATCCCAAGTGGGCAAAACCATGTGGAACTGTGACTTATCAGAACGATGCTTTCATCGTTATCAAAAACAAGACCAGAAGCCCGATGGTTTTTTCCCAACCTAATCCTGAACTCAAACAACAACACCCCTATCAAGGAGAAACAAAATGAAATTCGGATTTACCCCTGAGGCAGAAGTCCTCAACTCACGCCTTGCAATGCTTGGATTCGTTGCGGCGGTCGTATCTTATTCCCTGACTGGTCAGGTGATTCCTGGCGTATGGTGATGGAGGTTAAGATGCGTAAGGAAGGATATCAAGTACCTCAGGTAAAATTTTTATTCCGTGAGTCCGGTGAGTTTGTAACACATACCTCTGCTGAACTTTTTGATGGCAAGCGTGTGGTTATTTTCAGTCTACCTGGTGCATTCACTCCTACTTGTTCTGCTTACCAGTTGCCTGGATTTGAAGAGAAGTGCGAAGAGTTTATTGCTCTCGGTATTGATGCTATTTACTGCATTTCTGTTAATGATGCGTTTGTGATGAATGCCTGGGCCCAGGACCAGAACATTGAGAAAGTCAAATTCATTCCAGACGGTAATGCATATTTCACACGTTCTATGGGTATGCTTGTCAGCAAGTCTAACCTTGGTTTCGGTGATCGCTCTTGGCGTTATGCTATGGTCGTGGATAACGGAGTCATCGAAAAACTATTCGTTGAGGATGGGCAACGGGACAATGCCGACACAGACCCCTACGAAGCGACTACTCCGGAGAATGTATTGAGTTATGTGGCGGCAAATGTGAAAGTTGGTGCCACTGTTTGAAGATAATCAAAGCGCCCAAAAGGGCGTTTTTTTTATAAATACTCCAGTGTTTAGAGTAATATCCAATGACCCTAGATCTTCATAACTTTTTTAAATTTTATGATGATGGTAATGCGAATCATGTAGCAGCAGTACAGTGGTTAGAGGATAACCTTCCTGCTCAATTCCTAGATGACGCAGAGACTGATTGGATTGGAATCTTTAGAACTAAACCCCCCACACCAGAAGTCCTCGCAGTTCCTTACTTTAACCAAGTAGATAATTACAGAGATGCACATAGAACTTGCAATAGTTCGTCATGTGCAATGTGTCTTGCTTTCCTCAAGCCAGGGAGCATCAAAGGCGATGATGAGTATGTCAAGAAAGTATTTGCGATTGGCGACACGACTGACCATGCGGTACAGACGAAAGTTCTGGCAGGTTATGGAGTTAAGTCACACTTTAGTTACAATCTTTCTTTTGCTGATGTTGATAAAAGTCTCGATGCTGGGAAACCTGTTGTTATTGGTATCCTTCACAGGGGTTCTCTTTCTGCACCTACTGGTGGGCACATGTGTGTTGTAATCGGTAAGACTCCAGATGGCAAAGGATATTTTGTGAATGATCCATATGGTTCTCTGAATGATAACTATACTGGTCCCGTAACAAACGGTAAAAAGACCATTTATACCAAAGCAGTTCTCAAGCACCGCTGGTGTCCAGGAGGCAACGATGGATGGGGCAGAATCTTCGATTAACTTCAAAAGGAAAATGCTTAAGGTGATTCAAGATCTTACAAATAATGGGAAGCATGTAGAAGCAAACCAACTTTATCAAAAATACTTCGGAGGCAACAATGGCAAAAATTGATCTGCATAATTTCTTTCAGTTCTATGATGAAAGAAATCCTAACCACGTCAAAGCAGTGCAGTGGTTAGAAGATAATCTACCCGTCAAATATCTTGAGGATAATACTGATTGGGCGGAGATTTATAGGGGAAAAAAGACTAGTGCTGCACCAGCACCCGCTGCTGCAGCTCCTGTAACAGGTGGTGATGATGTTCCAATGATGGGTATCAAACTTATTAAAGAGTTTGAGGGATGTCATCTCAAGGCATATCCTGATCCTCTGACTGGTGGACTTCCAATCACTATTGGTTGGGGATCTACTCGTAAGAAGGATGGGTCACACTTTAAGATGGGTGATACATTAACACAGGCAGAAGCGGATGCACTTCTTATTGAGCAGTGCAAGAATGAGTTTCTTCCTGCACTTCGTAAAGTACCACATTGGAATGAGATGTCAGATGGAAAAAGAGGAGCTCTTCTCAGCTTTGCTTATAATCTTGGTGCTGGTTTCTACGGTGGTGCTAACTTTAATACTATTACTAAACGCTTGAAGAATAAAGAATGGGACATGGTTCCTGATGCGCTATTCCTCTATCGTAATCCTGGTTCTAATGTAGAAGCAGGTCTTGCTCGTAGAAGAAAAGCAGAAGGTGAAGCTTGGAAAAAAAGTTAACCTCACAATAAAAAACAATGGACAAGAAAAAGGAAAATGCTATGGGACAATTAATTCGTATATGTATCCTGAGTTGGTCTGCTGCTCTTCTCACCGCTAGCTATTCAGGTATGCTATCCAAAATGGATCCGACCTTTATTGCTACTGTGTTTACAGCATCTGCTGCTACGTTCGGTATCAACACCATGAAGAAAGGTGATGATGAAGAACCCAAAGCACCAGAAGCACGTAGGGAAGAGTTTGTAGTCGCACCTCCAGAACCACCAGCACCAGAAGTAACTCTTGAAGAAAGAGTTGAAGCTCTGGAAGAAGGACAAGTCCAACCTCGTACAGGAGCATAATGGCTAAGTCCGCAAATAAGGGCAAAAAAGGTTCAACAGGAGGTCAAAAGAACTCCAAACAGAATCAGGGTAATGCTACTGCTAAGAAAGCAAAGAATGGTGGTAAGAAAAAATGATCCCTGCGCTTCTTGCATCTTTATTAGCAACTCCACTTGGTTGGGGGGTTGTTGATGGCACACAATATAAGTGTGATCGGATGCAAGTATACAGCACAGAAACCGATACAAAGTGGGTGGTTTGTGCTGATAAAATCTATGAGTATAAGGTGATTGATGGTAAAAGACAACCACCTGTTGAGCGCACTATTAAAAGGTAATGGACTTTTTATTATTCTTGACACCAATCAATCAAGCAATCGTTAATGATTTAATCAAAGCAAAGTTTCGGATGCAGGAGAATGCACCGATCTGTGATGTAAATCCAAGATACTTTGGATTTTTACATAAGGATAAAAGGTTGATTGTCTGCACGAAAAACATTCTTCTTGGTGAAGATAATCCCAGAGATTGGATTAATCAAACCATTACACACGAATCAGTTCATGCAGTTCAGAATTGTAAGGGTGGACCTCTTGGATACAAGAAAGAAAATATGCCCTTGCCAATTTTTAAATTAAAGTATCTCGTTGCCTCTTCGTCAATCTCAGGTAAAGTAGAACAAGATAGATTTCAAAAAGAACATGAAGCATACTATCTTGAAGACAGCCCAGAAAAAGTTCATTCATTAATTAAGAAGTTTTGTTTCTAAATAAAATTGACTAGGTATAAACTATGGAATTCATTGCGTTTCTAATTGTTGGTTACGTGGAAATAAGTCTAGGTCAATGTCAACTTGAATACTTAAGATATAACGATATACACTCGCTAGTAATCCCGTGCCACGAGAATGGAACACTCCAGAGAGGGAGTGTTGGACAGCTCCCATCCATAAAATACTTAAAGCAATAGATAATCACACTCGTCTTTACTTAGAAACGGGTGATACTTGGCATGAGGAGCAGGCACAAATACTTAGAAAATACATTAAAGATTTAAAAGTTTGGATACATAAACAAGAAGGATGGTGGAACGAATGAAAAGACTTCTTATGACACTTGGATTATCATTGACTCTTCTTAGTCCAGTCCAAGCAGCACAATTCATAAAGAAACAACCAACAGTGACACCATATTCACTGGCAGCAATGGGTTGTATGATACTTCTAGAATGCACCGAGGGTGTAGAACAACTCACACCAGAATCAGAAACATTTAAAAGTTCAGACTTTGATTTATTCCGAGATGAAATCAAAGCAATTCTGACTGGTCTAGTTGCTAGTAAGATACCCGTATATCTTGCACCAAAGAGATATTTTACACCAGGAACCATTGGTCTCTACAAACCCGACCTCAATCGTCTTTATATTAGTGAATATCTTTTGAGAGACCCCAGAGAGTTTCTAGGCACGCTACGTCACGAAGGATGGCACGCTGTCCAAGATTGTATGGCAGGTGGAATTGGCACACCATTCATGGCACAGGTCCATCAGGACAAAGAGATACCTGACTGGGTAATCAAACAGACAACAAAGACTTATACTGCTGCTGGTATGGCTCGTGCGATTCCTTGGGAGTCCGATGCTAACTGGGCAGAGGAGCAAGCAAATGTCACCGCAATTCATCTAGAGAAATGTGCTAAGGGTCCTCTGTGGGAGCAGGTCCGCCCTACTCCGATGACGATGGAATGGTTGATTGGTTGTGGGTGGATGAAACCACAAGAGGGTTATGAAGTTTATACCGCAAATCAAAAAGCAGATTATTGTACACCTGGAAAAATATGAGAAAACTAAATGATACACTACTTGGAATCACGGTAGCAATCATTGACTTTATCTATCGTGGATTACCAATACAAAGATTTTGGGTGCTTGAGACAATTGCAAGAGCACCATACTTTGCCTTTCTAAGTGTGCTACATCTCAGGGAGAGTCTGGGACTAAGGACAGAAGCACACTACTTTCTGATGAAAGAACACTTTGCACAGACAATCAATGAAACCGAACACCTTATCGAAATGGAGTCGCGTGGCGGAAGCGACCGCTGGTTTGATCGCTTTTTCGCTTATCATCTGGTTCTCATCTATTATTGGATTCTGGTGGTTTATTATTCTATTGCTCCCGTTTCTGCTTATCACCTAAACGCAGGCATTGAATATCACGCAACAGAGACCTACCTAGATTACTTCTGGGATCACCAAGAAGACACCAAGATTGCAGAGATCGCAGTGGATGAGATGAATCATTATATTGAGTTAAACAGAGCAATGGAAATGCTATGACTGACCCAGTGTGGAGCGTGATTTTACTTATTGCAATTGGATTGTTGTTCGCAGCGTATGTAATCTACTACATATTACGAATGGCATATTTGGAGATGCAAAATGGACACGACTCTACCAAAGGAAGTAATTCTTCAGGCAGTTAAGGACTGCGTTGATGTTTATGCTGATAAAAATGACTTTATTGTAGATAAGAGTATTCCTGGATATTGTATTCTTGCAATTGAGGGAACAAATGAAACTTCTGACTGGGTGACTAATCTTAAATTCTTATTCCGTAGTGATGATACTCATAGAGGATTTAAGAGTAATGCGACCAGAACGATTACAGAACTGGTATTAAATTTTGAGTCACTAGAAAAAGGTAGAAAACTGATTCTTGCAGGACACTCTCTTGGTGGTGCAACTGCGACTGTTGTTGCCGACCTGATGCTCAAATCTGCTCCTGACTTATCCCTCATCACGATTGGATCTCCTCGTCCAGGCGGTAGAGGTTTAAGAGAGAGACTGAAGAATGTAGAGCATCTTCGTTTTGTTCATGGAAATGATGTTGTTCCCAAGACTCCACCTTATCTTAATGGGTATGTTCATACTCATCCAGAAATTCATTTAGAAGATGAGGATGATAAGAGATTTGATGGCGTAGAGGACCATAATGCCGTCTATTATTACAAAGCGATTGAAA
>Ga0194129_10001625_pt1 | contig 36327 bp, 29 predicted proteins | sample TA2KigCa35mmetaG_FD_150862 | JGI IMG/M metagenome (GOLD analysis project Ga0194129, IMG submission 150862) | Freshwater microbial communities from Lake Tanganyika, Tanzania - TA2015038 Kigoma Deep Cast 35m | ecosystem: Environmental > Aquatic > Freshwater > Lake | place: Tanzania: Lake...
ACTAAACTGAAGGCAACGTGATAATCTGCGGCAAGCCAGCATGCAGTGGTGGCAGTCTCTCACCACCGAGTGTCGCTAGTTGGGAATTTTAAGGCCGCTTTACAGTTTATCGCGCGGCTTGCGGCAGAGCGCCCGCGCCCACATATTCCCCGCCTTGAGAATAGTCATTGCCATCACGGGCGCGAGCGGCTCGCTCTACGCGCAGCGACTACTTGATAACCTCGACGCCCGCGCAAACGAGGTTCACGTCGTGCTCAGCAACTACGCGCACGCCGTCCTTGCGGAAGAACTGCCAAGCGGCCTGCAGTTGCCAGCGGGAGCAGTGCAACACGGCCTCAAGAGCATGAACGTCCCCTTCGTCAGCGGCTCAAACCCGTTCGATGCCATGGTGGTCATTCCATGCAGCATGGGCACGCTGGGCCGCATCGCCCACGGCATTAGCGACGACGTGCTGCTGCGTGCGGCAGACGTGATGCTGAAGGAAAAGCGCAAGCTCATCCTAGTACCGCGCGAGACGCCGCTAAACTTGGTTCACCTCAAAAATCTCGAACTACTCCTTCTCTCGGGCGCAACCATCTTGCCAGCCAATCCCTCCTTTTATTCCCGCCCGCAGACCGTCAATCAATTGGTGGACACCGTCGTCGCACGCGTGCTGGATCATCTGGGCCTGCCGCAACAACTCGCTCCCCGCTGGCAAGAACCGCCGGAGTAACCTGTGCTTTCTCTTGGTCTCGCGCAGTCCCACGTAACCGATTGACCCTCGGGCCTCCGCCAGCAATGCGATTTAGGCTGCAGCTCGCCACCACGCGCAGTTTTCAGATGGCCGGAGTGAGTTGCTGAGCGAGGTTACAGGCATCGTGCCTTCACGGGATGTGTCCCAGAAAGTTTGCGCGTGATGAACGTGCGCAGGTGGCAGAGGTGCGCTTCCAGCAGCGGCTTGAACGCGGCGGCGGCCCCGGCCTGCAAAAGCGGATTAGCACGGCCTCAGCTCTGCAAGTCGTCATTTACCTCAGTAAGCCTTTCACGAACTGCCGCTAAACCTAGTCAAATCGATTTATGCTCCATTGAGAGCTCCCACTCATTCGGGTAGTCGTCATGAAAGAGTCTTCGCCATTTCCCGAAGCGCCGTCTTGAGCACCTTGCCGGTGGCGTTGCGCGGGAGCGCGGGCAGCACGCGGAAATGGCGCGGCACCTTGTAGTCCGCCAGTTTCTCACGCACGAAGTCGTGCAGCGCCTTCTCGTCGAGCGGCACGCCCTCGGCGACCACCACGAAGGCCAGCGGCTGCTCGCCCTTGCGCGCGTCCGGCACGCCGATGACGGCGGCGTCCTTGATGCCGGGGAAGCGGTGAATGACTTCCTCGACCTCGCGCGGATACACGTTGATGCCGTTGACCAGCAGCATGTCCTTTTTACGGTCAGTGATGTAATAAAAGCCGTCGGCATCCCGGTGTCCGATATCGCCGGTGTAAAGCCAAGCGTCGCGAATGGTCTTCCCGGTTTCCTCGGGCTGCTGCCAATAACCGCGCATGACGTTCGGGCCGCGAATGCAAATTTCGCCGGTCGCACCGACGGGCAATTCCTTGCCGGCATCGTCGCGAATACTCAGATCTACTTCAGGAATCGGCACACCAACGCTGCCGGCCTTGGGTGTGCCGTAGATCGGGTTGACCGTCGCTACCGGGCTGCTCTCGGTCGGCCCGTAGCCCTCAATCAGCGGGAGTTTTGGGAAGCGGACGTGGAACTGTTTAAGCACTTCCAACGGCAAGGGTGCCCCGCCGCTGACACACAGGCGCAGCGACGGCAGTTCAATCCCGACCGGCAGGCCGGCGAGCGCACGATGAATCGGCGGCACGGCGGGCAATATCGTCGCGCGCCGATGGATGATGTCGTCGAGCACGTGCTTGAAGGGGCTGACGGACTTAACCAGCACCACACTGGCGCCCTTGAGCAAAGGGCAAAGTGTTCCGACCGTGAACATGAAGCTATGGAACTGCGGCAACAGCACTAGCAACCGGTCTTCGTCGCGGAAGTCCAAGCAGGCAAGACAACTGCGAACGTTGGCGAGAAAGTTTCCGTGCGTTAGCATCGCACCTTTGGGATGACCTGTGGTGCCGGATGTATAAAGCAACGCGGCGAGGTCGGACTCATCCAAACCGGCGGGTGCAGGTGCGTCCGCCTCCGCAATCGCGCGAAAATCCTCGATGCGGATGAAGCGCTGGCCCGGCCGCAAAACGGCCAGTTTCGCCTGGTTCTCGGCTAGGCTTGCGTCGGTGATGACAACGCGTGCGCCAGAATCACCCAGGATGAATGCGACCTCCTCAGGCTTGAGGAAGTTATTGATGACCGTCACCACGCCACCCGCGCGCCAGACACCAAAAAGCGCAACGGGAAACTCGGGGCTATTTTTCAACCACACCGCCACACGGTCGCCGCGCGCAACTCCGAAGTCTCTGACTAGCGCACGCGCCAACCACGCCGCGCGCTGCGCGATCCAGTCGTAAGCTAGTTGCGCCTCGCCCCAAAAAATGGCGGGGTGATATCGCCGGCGCACAACGGTCTTAGCGAAGGCAGAAAAGAGGTTCATAGGCCGAAGGTAGAAAAATTAGTGGACCGCTCCAAGTGCCAAGTCACGCTTTGAGACTTGGAGCCGGCTACTGGCCGCCTATTCTTGCGCCGTGATTGACACTACGAAACGGCTTGTCGACTTTTTGCCCCACCTGCGTGCGGCGGAATGGATCGCCTTGGACACAGAGGCTGACAGCTTGCACGCCTACCCGGCGAAGCTCTGCCTGCTCCAGTTCAGCCTTCCCGGCACGGACGTTCTCGTGGATCCGCTGGCGGACGTTGACCTCACACCGCTGTGGGAGGCATTGCGCGGGCGCGAACTGCTGCTGCACGGCAGCGACTACGATCTCCGCCTGCTGCGCGAGCACCACAACTTCGTGCCGCACCGGATTTTCGATACCATGATTGCCGCGCGCCTGCTGGGCGTGATGAAATTTGGCCTGCAAGATCTCGTGGCGCAGACGCTCGGAGTGACGCTGGAAAAGGGACCGCAGAAAGCTGACTGGGCAAAGCGCCCGCTTACGCAGCGAATGGAGGATTACGCACGTAACGACACGCGTTACCTTCACCCGCTCGTCACTAGGCTACGGGAACAGCTCACGACGAAAGGTCGCCTCGCCTGGCTGGAGCAGAGCTGTGCTGCGCTCGTCACGGAGTGCGCCATCGTCCCGCCGCCCGACCCCGAGCGTGAGTGGCGGACCAAGGGCTCGGCTCGTTTAACGCGGGAGGAACTGGCCGTGCTGCGCGAGTTGTGGCACTGGCGCGAGTCAGAGGCCACGCGCTGCAACCGCCCGCCATTTTTTCTCCTCAGCCACGAGGCGCTCCTCCACCTCGCCATCGCCGCCGTAGATGACGCGCCGCTAGACCAGTTCCTCCCGCACCGCTTCGCCCCGCACCGGCGTGACGCTGTGCTCAGAGCCGTCGCGCGCGGCCTTGCCATCCCGCTTGCCGAATGCCCCCACAAGCTGCGCGGCGTGGCCTACCATCCCACGGACGCCGAACACGCGCGCTTCGACCGCTTCAAGTCGATTCGTGACCGACGGGCGGCAGAGTTAGCTATTGACCCCACACTTATCGCCAGCAAGCAAATGCTGGAGTGGCTGTCTCGGAAAACCAGCGAGCCAGCGGCGCTCTTGCTCCCGTGGCAACGCGAGTTGATGGGACTTTAAGCCACGCGACAGCTTAAGGGCGCAGCGTTTCGGCCACGGCTTCGCGCAGTGCGCCAACCATTCGCCGCAACTGCGCTCGAGTCGTGCAATACGGCGGCATCAGCACCACCACGCTCCCAGTGGGCCGGGTCAAAACCCCTCGCCGCGCCATGGCTTCGCATACACGAGCACCGACGCGCTCGGCCAACGCGAACGGCTCGCGCGTCCGCCAGTCCCGGACCAATTCAATGCCCGCAACCAGCCCGAAATGCCCGCAACCAGCCCGACTTGCCGCACGTCGCCCACACTCGGCAGCGACCAAAGCGATTTTAGCTCGTGGCGTAAATCCTCCTCCAACCGCAGGCGCGCGGCTATGGAAGACTTGCCGCTCAATAGTTCAAGGCTGGCTAGACCCGCCGTCGCGCCGAGTTGGTTGCCAGTATAGCTATGCCCGTGGAAGAAGGTCTTGAACTCCTCGTATTTGCCGAGGAACGCGTCGAACACCGCTTGCGTCGTGAGCGTGGCCGCCATTGGCAGATAACCGCCCGTGAGACCCTTCGCAACCGCGAGGAAATCCGGCCACACGTCTTCGGCGTGCGAGGCAAATAAGGTTGGCGATTGAACTTTCCGGCTCGGCTTCTTGCGCGCATGGCTCGTAGTCACAGGCAAGTAGCCAAGACCCGTTCTTCCAAATCCAGTCATCACCTCGTCTGCCACGAGCAGTGCGCCATGGCCGCGGGCTATATCCGACACTCGCTTCAGCCAACCTTCCGGCTGGGGAATCATCCCAGCTGCGCCCTGCATCCGCGGCTCGAAGACAAATGCCGCGTAGTCGTTCCCACGCTTCCGCGCGGCGGCACACTTGGACTCAACTTTCCCGACGCATTCCCAATTGCACTGCCGATACTCACGAGCATCTGCCCGCTCCGGCTGAGCGCGATTGAACGGACAACGATAACAATACGGCGACATCACCTGATCAGTCTTGAAGAGCAGCCCGCCGTATGACTGATGAAAAAGGGCAATGTGCCCAAGGCTTACCGCGCCGACAGTGTCGCCATGATACGCGCCGGCCAGCGACAGAAAGCGCGGCTTGGACTTCGGCCCACGCGTGCGCCGCGTGAACTCGTAGGCGAGCTTCAGTGCGACCTCCATCGCCGTGGAGCCATCGTCCGAAAAAAACACCTTATTCAACCGCGAGGCGTGCATTCCAGGGTTCGGCATGGCGGCACGCGGAGGAACACCTCCTGCTGCGTTGGCGAGTCGCACCAGCCTCTCCGCGAGCAAGCTTGCCGGTTCGTTGGCAAAACCTAGCGCCGAACTATGCGCAATTTTTCCAAGCTGCCTTCGCAAGGCCGCGTTTAGCTTCGGGTGATTATGCCCGTGCAGGTTGGTCCAGATTGAAGAGTTGGCGTCGAGATACTCCCGGCCGCGCACATCCCGCAGCACGGCCCCCTGCCCCGCCGTAATTACCATTGGTTCGCGCCGCAACCAGTCCTGCATTTGCGTGAACGGATGCCAGACATGCGCGTGGTCCAGCCGGGCGAGCTTGTGCATTGGTGAATGGCTATTACCCATTGGCTATTCCTCCAAGTGCCTTTGCTAAGGCAGCCAAGTCCTCCGCCGTGTGCTCCGCGGAAACCGTGAAACGCAATCTCGCCGCACCTCGTGCGACCGTCGGATACCGAATAGCGGGCACGAACACCCCGGCCTTGCGCAACGACTCCGCGAACCGCATCGCCCGCGCCTCCGCGCCCATGGCCACCGGTATAATCGGCGCACGCACTGCTGGCGGCGGGAAGCTGGCCTCGATGAGCACGCGCTTCAACTGCTCAACCAGCAGCCACAGTCGCTCCCGCCGAGCTTCACCCTCGGACGACTCTATGACTTTTAATCCTGCGCTTGCCGCCGCCGCCGCCGCCGGCACGGGAGCGGTTGAGAAGATAAAACTCCGTGCGCGGTTCACTAACAGGTCAATTAAGTTGCGACTTCCACAGATCGCACCTCCCGCCGCGCCAACGGCTTTTCCGAGCGTGGCCATCTGAATCTCAACGCGGCCCGTCAGCCCGAACTCTTCCACCAACCCGCTGCGCCTTTTGCCGAACAGGCCCGTCGCATGCGCTTCGTCCACCATAAGCCACGCCCCAAACCGCTCCTTCAGCTCTACCAAGTCGCGCAATGGTGCCAGGTCACCATCCATGCTGAAGACGCTCTCGGTGACAATGAGGGTGCGCGCTGGCCGCTGACCACTGACCGCCGAACGCTGCTTCGCAGCCCACTTTAATTTCGCCTCTAGGTCATTCAGGTCGTTATGCCGAAAGACGCGCAGCTTCGCGCCCGAGAGCTTTGCAGCATCCACAATGCATGCGTGAACAAGCTTGTCCAAGATGAGCAGGTCGCCCCTGTCCAGCAGTGCTGTAATGGCTCCCAACGCGGCCGCGTGGCCTGTCGAGAAGGTCAACGCAGCCTCCGCACCCTTGAAAGCTGCGAGGGCCTCCTCCAGTTCGTGATGCACCGCCAGCGAGCCACACACAAGCCGCGATGCCCCCGCGCCGGCGCCAAATTTTTTCGCCGCGCAAACTGCCGCCTCCTTCAGGGCTGGGTGATTTGCCAAGCCGAGATAGTCGTTCGAGGAAAAGTTCAGCAGCTCACGTCCTCCGAGGCAGGCCCGCGTGCCCGCTGGCGATTCGACACGCCGCAGCTCGCGTAGCAAATCCGCCTTACGCAAGGCGGCTAGCTCGACGGCGAGTTGGGCGTTGAAATCAGTCACCCGCGCAGCTTAGCAGCGGAGTGGGCCGGGGCAAAGCCGTTGATGACGATGCTGTAAGATTCGTTGACGACTAGGACGGGTTCGTTTGAACTGCCTCGATCAACTAGCACGTCACCATGAATCCCCTGCTCTCCCGCCGTTCCACCATTGCTCGCGCTGCCGTTGTAATCGCCACCACCGCCGCACTCGGCCATCGCCTTGCCGCCGCCGATGCCGCCGCGAAGTTAAAAATTAATCACTCTGCCTGCAAATGGTGCTACGCCAAGATTCCCCTCGACGACCTATGTGCCGCCGGTAAGCAATTCGGCTTACAATCCGTCGAGCTCCTCGAGCCGTCGGACTTTGCCACCGTAAAAAAGCATGGCCTGCACTGCGCGATGGTCAGCTTCCCGCAACGGAACGGCATTGGCACGATTTCCAAGGCCTTCAACCGCCTCGAACACCACGATACACTCGTAGAGATTTACTCCGAGCGCATCAAGCAATGCGCCGACGCAGGCTTCAAGCAGCTCATTTGCTTCTCGGGTAACCGCGCCGGCCTCGACGATGAAACCGGCTTAAAAAACTGTGCCACCGGCCTTAAGCGCATCCTTCCGCTCGCCGAGAAGAGCGGCATCACCCTCGTCATGGAATTGCTCAATAGCCGCGTGAACCACAAGGACTACCAATGCGACAAATCGGCGTGGGGTGTCGCGCTCTGCAAAGCCATCGGCTCCGAGCGCTTCAAGCTCCTCTACGACATCTATCACATGCAGATCATGGAGGGTGACGTCATCACCACCATCCAGCGCGACCACCAGTATTTCGCGCACTACCACACCGGCGGCGTGCCCGGCCGCAACGAGATTGATGACACGCAGGAGCTGAACTACCCCGCCATCATGCGCGCCATCCAAGCCACCGGTTACAGAGGCTATGTAGGTCAGGAATTCATCCCCAAGCGCGACGACAAGATCGCATCGCTCAAGCAGGGCGTGCAAATTTGCACCATTTAAGGTCCACCGTCGCCATGAAAACCTCCCGCCGTTCCGCCCTTAAAACCGCTGCCGCGTTTGCCAGCGCGTCCGTGCTCACCGCATCCAAGATTCGCGCCGCCGAGGCGGGCGACCACTACGTCGCGAAGAACGGGCGCATCAACCAGTCCTTTGTCACCTGGAACTTCCGGCCGCTCACCATTCCCGATCTGGCGAAGCTCGCGGTGAAGTTCGGCGTTAAGTCCATCGAGCTGGTCGGCCCCGAGCACTGGCCGATGCTCAAAGAACTGGGCCTCAAGTGCGCCATCGCTGGCAGCCACGGCTTCGCGAAAGGCTTCGCACAACCGGACCAACACGCCGAGTGCCTGAAGGTGCTGGAGCAGCGCATCGAGCAATGCGCCGCGCACGGCGTCCCAACCGTTATCAGCTTCTCCGGTTTCCGCAAGGGGCTGACTATGGACGACGCTACGAAGAACACCATCGCCGGGCTTAAGAAAATCGCGCCCTTCGCCGAAAAGCACAAAGTCACTGTCGCGCTAGAGATGCTCAACTCCAAGGTGAACGTCGAGATGAAGGGCCACCCGGACTACTTCTGCGACGACATGGATCTGAGCGTCCGCATTCTCAAAGAAGTTAGCTCGCCGTACGTTAAAGTGCTCTTCGACATTTACCACGTGCAGATCATGCACGGCGACGTCATCAGCCGGCTGCGCCAATACAAGGACTACATCGCGCACTATCACACCGCCGGAAATCCCGGCCGTGCAGAGATTGACGACACGCAGGAGATTAATTACCCGCCCATCATGCGGGCCATTGCGGAGACCAAATACACGGGCTTTGTCGGGCAGGAGTTCATCCCCGTGCAGCCAGACAAGGTGAAGTCCATCAATGAATCCGTGCGGATTTGTGATGTGTAAGGCAATCGTACCGCATCCCTCATAGCAGTGAGAGCGCAGAGCTCAACTGCCCTTGCGCAACTCTGTATTGCGCTGCGACCATGCGGGGTCGGGCTGTGAATAATCCAGATTGTAGTGCAGGCCGCGACTTTCAGGCCGCTGAAGTGCGCAGGTGACAATGAGTTCGGCCACGGTAGCGAGGTTGCGAAGTTCCAGCAGGTCGGCAGTCACAGTGAAATCCCAATAGTACTGCTGGATTTCCTCCTGAAGCAGCTTGATGCGGGCTTGGGCGCGCCGGAGTCGTTTGTGGGTCCGCACGATGCCGACGTAGTCCCACATGAGCCGGCGGATCTCGTCCCAGTTGTGGGAAACGACGACGAGTTCGTCCGCGTTCTGCGCCTTACCGGACTGCCAGGGCGGAATGTTCACCTCGGTTTGTGGTGAAGGGTTTTCCATGGCGCGTCGCGCAGCCCGATGGGCGCAGACGAGGGCTTCCAAAAGTGAGTTGCTGGCGAGCCGGTTCGCCCCGTGCAGGCCCGTGCAGGCCACTTCGCCGACTGCGTAAAGCCCCGCGATGTCCGTCACGCCGTTTACGTCCGTCACGACGCCGCCGCATTGGTAGTGGGCAGCGGGTACGACGGGGATGGGTTCCTTGGTCATGTCTATGCCCAAGCGTAGGAGCCGTTCGTAGATTGTGGGGAATTGCGTGATGATAAAGGGAGCGGGCCGGTGCGTGATGTCGAGCCAGACATTGTCCGCGCCGGTACGTTTCATCTCACTGTCAATGGCGCGGGCCACAATGTCGCGGGGCGCGAGCTCGGCGCGGGAGTCGTAGCGCGGCATGAAGCGTTGACCATCCGACCCGAGCAAGTAGCCGCCTTCCCCGCGCACGGCCTCGGTGATGAGCAGCGTGCGCTCCTTGGGATGAAAGAGGCACGTTGGATGGAATTGCATGAACTCCATGTTCGCGACGGGCGCACCGGCGCGGTAGGCCATGGCCACGCCGTCACCCGTCGCGATGTCAGGGTTCGTCGTATAGAGATAGACCTTCCCGCAGCCGCCGGTCGCGAGAACGATGACCGGCGCGGCGAACGTCTCCACCTGCGCGCTGGCCTTGTTCAGCACGTAAATGCCGAGGCAACGGTTCGGCCCCACATAGCCGAGTTTCTGCGTGGTGATGAGGTCCACGGCCAGGTGGTTTTCCAGCACCGTGATGTTGGGCTGGCGGGCAATGGCGTCGAGCAGGGCGCGTTCGATTTCGCGGCCGGTGGCGTCTTTCGCGTGAAGGACGCGGCGTTTGGAATGACCGCCTTCCTTCGTGAGATCCAGTTCCTTGCCGTTGCCGTCGGGGAGTTCGCGTTCGCTAAACTTCGTGCCCAGCTCCAACAGTTCTTGGATGCGAGCGGGGCCTTCGCTGACGATGGTGCGGACGATGTCCTCGCGGCACAGGCCGGCGCCGGCATCAAGCGTGTCGCGCACGTGCATTTCCACGGAGTCTTCGCGGCTGGTGACGGCAGCGATGCCACCCTGCGCCCAGTTGGTATTTGAGTCCGCGCGGCTCTTCTTGGTGACGATAGCCACGCGGCCGCGGGAGGCGACCTTGAGCGCAAAAGTCAGCCCCGCGATGCCACTGCCGAGGATAAGGAAGTCAAATTGGCGAGTTTGGCCGGACATTTATAAAGTTATTCAAAGACAGAACGCACGAACGGGCCAAGGCAATTCGTGGAACAAGTCCGGAGCCGAAGCTTCACCAGCCAGCGCCAAGTCTTGCTGGACTTCATCAGGGAAGTTAAATTTACTACGGTTTAATGAAACAAGTCATTAAGTCGTTCATCTTGCTCGCGGTCTTCGGCTGCCTCGCCGCTCGCGCCGCTGAGGAGCACACCATCCGCACCGGCACCGGGCAAACCACGGTCTATGAGGTAGCGGAGAATGAACTGCACAATTTGACTCGTGACCGTGCAGAGAGCGTGGCCTCTGGCGGGCCGCGCTTGAAGGCGCAGGCAGTGGGTGATGCGGAGGTGCGCGACTTGGTGCTTTATCCCAAAGGCGCAGCGCGCACCGAATGGACGCGCCGCGTGCTCACGCGTGAAGTGCTCGTGCGCCTGGCGCCCGGCTCGGACGCCGCTGCCGTCGCCCGCGCCGTCGGGGCAGCGGCGGGCCCGGAAATCTCCTACGCGCCTCGTCACTACATCCTGCGCGTCACCCAGCCGGGTGCGGCGCTGACCGCGGCCGCCACGCTGGCCACGCAGCCCGCCGTGGAGCACGTCGAGCCCGTGCTTAAGCGCAAGATGGCTAAGCGCCTCATCCCCAACGACCCGCTGTTCAGCAACCAGTGGACGCTCCTTAACACCGGCCAAAACGGCGCAACGCCCGGCGCGGACATCAACGTGACCAACGTGTGGAACAACTTCCGGGGCACGGGCATCATCGTCGGGGTGATTGACGACGGCTTCCAATACACTCACCCCGACCTCGTCGCGAACGCCAACACCGCCATTCACTACGATTACCGCGACGGAGATAATGATCCGAAACCGGAGGGTGGTGCGGGGGCTATAAACGGCAAGCCCAACGCCGACTCTCATGGCACCGCCACCGCCGGCGTGATCGCTGCGCGCGGCAACAACAACGTCGGCTCGGCGGGCGTCGCGTTCGAATCCCAACTGGTGGGGCTGCGATTGATTGGCGGCTCTGCCGGCGACACCCAAGAAGGCGGCGCCTTGTCCCACAGCAACCAAGTCATCCACATCTACAACAACAGTTGGGGCCCCAACGATGATGGCTTGACCAAAGGCGGTGCTGGCACCCTCGCACTGGCAGCCCTGCAAACGGGCACGACTTCCGGTCGCGGAGGCAAAGGCAACATCTACGTCTGGGCGGCAGGCAACGGCGGCGCGGCCTTGGACAACGCGGGTTACGACTCCTACAACGGCTCCATCTACACCATCAGCGTCGGCGCGCTGACGGACCTCGGCACCAAGGCCGACTACAGCGAACGGGGCGCTTGTTTGATTGTGACCGCGCCCTCCGGGGCGGAGACCGAGGGTCTTCCCGGCACTCGCTTGCAAGGCACGACCACGACCGACTTGGTCGGAGAGTTCGGCTACAACCGCTCCGACGTCACGGTCGGCGCGGTGAACCCCGGCGATCTCGCCGACCACGATTACACCCAAAACTACAACGGCACCTCCTCGGCGGCACCGGTCGTCTCCGGTGTCGTCGCGCTCATGCTGCAAGCCAACCCCAACCTCGGTTGGCGCGACGTGCAGGAAGTCTTGATTCGGTCAGCCACCCAGACCGACCCCACTAACAACGAGTGGCGCACGAACAAGGCCGGCTTCAAGTTCAACCCCAACTTCGGCGCGGGTCGCGTCAACGCCGGGGCCGCCGTGGCCCTCGCGACGAATTGGGTGAACCTTTCCCCGATGACCACTACCGCCTCCGAGCAGGCCAACCTCAGCATAGCCATTCCCGACGTCAACAGCGACGGCATTACCCGCTCCTTCAACCTGTCCACCTCGAACCTCCGCGTCGAGCAGGCCATCGTCACCGTGGACATCACCCATCCGAAACGCGGCGACCTCGTCATCAACCTCGTCTCGCCCGCCGGCACCATCAGCCCGCTGGCCGAGCTGCACAACGACACCAACCCGAACTACACCGCCATGACCTTCCGCTCAACCTTCAACTGGGGCGAAGACTCCAAAGGCACCTGGCAGGTGCAAATCTCCGATCGCCGCGCGGACAACGCCGGCACGCTCACCCGCGTCAAACTTGAGGTTTTCGGCACCACCCCGTCCGCACCAGAGCTCTTGGCCAAAACACTCGTTGACAGTCAATTTACGCTGGGCGTCACCGGCACGCCCGCGCTGAGCTACACTCTACAATACTTCAATGAACCAAATTGGATCACGCTGTTCACCACGAACGCGCCAGCCAACGTGTTCGACCTGATTGATTCTTCAGCGAGTAACTCGATGCGGTTCTACCGGCTAGTGCGATAGTCTAATGCCGTCAGGAAACGGGGGTATTTTGCGAGGTGCGTCAGCCAAAAACGACTTGCGCCTTTTCCCGAGCCGGTGTTTCTCGCGGTAACACACGCGATGAAAACTACCCTGCCGCCGAATGCATTCAAACACGCGCTCCGCGCCGGCCAGCCCCAAGTCGGCCTGTGGAGCAGCCTATGCAGCAGCCTGACCACGCAGATCATCGCGGGTGCGGGCTTCGACTGGCTGCTGATTGATACCGAGCACGCGCCGAACGAACTGCCCGCCGTCTTCAACCAGCTCCAGGCGTGCGTCGGCGGGACGGCCGCCCCGGTCGTGCGCGTGGCGTGGAATGACGCGGTCCTGTTCAAGCGTTACCTCGACATCGGCACGCAGAACTTCCTGGTGCCATGGGTGCAGAACGCCGATGAGGCCCGCGCCGCTGTGCGGGCGGTGCGTTATCCGCCGCAGGGCACCCGGGGCGTCGCGGTCACGCACCGAGCGAACCAATGGGGCCGCGTGACGGACTACTATCAGCGCGCGAACGACGAGGTCTGCGTGCTGGTGCAGCTCGAGACGCGCGCCGCGCTCGCGCAGATCGAAGCCATCGGCGCGGTGGACGGCGTGGACGGTCTCTTCATCGGCCCGAGCGACTTAGCTGCGGACAGCGGACATCTCGGCGACAACCGGCATCCGGACGTCAAGGCGCTGATCACGGAAGCTTTGCCGCGCATCCTTAAAACCGGGAAGGCAGCGGGCATCCTTGCGCCCGTGGTCGAGGATGCACAGCACTGGCTGAAGCTGGGCTTCACGTTCGTCGCGGTGGGTTCAGATCTTGGCATTCTTGCACGGGGCAGCGAGGCGCTGGCGGCGAAGTTCAAACCATGAACATTCGCGCTGAACAGCTTGCCTCCCAGGCCGCTGCCATTCTACGCGCATGGGGGGTGGATGATGAGAGTGTTAACGCCACGGTCGAGGTGATGCTTTACGCGGACTTACGGGGCATCGAATCGCACGGCGTCTCCACCCTGACGCTCTACGACGAGTTCCGGCGCTCCGGCAAGCTCACGCTCCGCCCGCAGCCCCGCGTGGTGCGGGAGACGCCCGTCACGGCGCTGCTCGACGGCGACGGCGGGCTTGGTCATCTGCCTTCCCAGCGTGCGATGCGGCTAGCGTGCGACAAGGCGGCGAAGTGCGGCATGGGCGCGGTGTCCGTGCGCAACTCGAACCACTTTGGCGCAGCGGGCGCCTACGCTATGATGGCGCCGGAGTGCGGTTTGATTGGTCTGGTGACCTGCGCGACGTGGCGGCCGGGCATCGTGCCGACTTTCGGCGCGGACGCGATGCTGGGCACCAACCCGATTGCCTTCGCCGCGCGGGGCAAGGCTGGTCCGCCCTTCTGCTTTGACATGGCCACCAGCACAGTGGCCTTCAACAAGGTGAAAATGGCCGCCTGGTGCGGCAAAGAGCTGCGACCCGGCTGGGCAATGGACGCGCAAGGCCAACCGCTGACTGACGCGGCGGCGGCGGTGAAGAGCATCCGCCTCACCCCGCTCGGCGGCCTGCCAGAGATGAGCAGCCACAAGGGCTACGGCCTCGCAACGATGGTGGAAATTCTCTCGACGACGTTGAGCGGCTCGTTTTTCGCCGCCACGCGCCCGCAGGAACATCCGGACGCGCCCCGCCACAACGTCGGCCATTTCTTTCTCGCGCTCGACCCGAAGGCGTTCCGTGAGGAGGGCGAGTTCGATGCGGACTTGGACGCGCTGACGACCGCGCTGCGCAACACTCGACGGGCGGAAGCAGACCAACCAGTGCTCGTCGCTGGCGACCCGGAGCAAGCGCAGTTAGAGGCCCGCCAGCGCGACGGCATTCCGCTTCCGGAGGAGCTGGTTGCCACGTTGCGCCGGCTCGCGCACGATGTCGGAGCGGAGTGGAAGCTGACGTGAGGCCGCGCTGGCGACTTGCAGTCGCCGGCACGGAGGGAGCGGCTTCGGAAGGGCTGTAAGCCGAATTCTGTCTGCGGCCTTGCGGCCGGAGAGAATCATTTGTCTGCGCAGCCAATACCCGGAACCCGCGCTGCTTTCGCAACACCTGGCGCGGGCCGCGCCGTGGTTCCCTATTTGGCCTTGCACCCGATGGGGTTTGCCGTGCCTCCGCGCTTGCGCTTGGAGCGGTGCGCTCTTACCGCACCTTTTCACCCTTGCCGCCGGTGGGCCGGCGGTGGTTTGAGTTTCTGTGGCACTGTCCGTCAGCCGCCTTACGGCAGGCTGCCCGCGTGTATCTCCGACCGAGCCGGAGTTACGCGGCATCGCGCCCTGCGGTGTTCGGACTTTCCTCCCGCGGACAAGCCGCGAGCGATCCTCCGCCCTTCCGAAGCCAATTTGACCGTAGAACAAGCGGCCATCCTGATCAAGAAGGCATATTCGAAGCGCGTAAACCAACCCTACGCCTAAGCTTGCTCCCGGCTTGATCCTCTGGGAAGCGGATTGGTATGAGAAGCTGAAGTCAAAGAAACAATTTCTTAATCCGCCGCCGCCAGCTCCATGTCCCGCGTGAAGTACAGAATTCGGCCACAGTGCGGGCAGCAAATAATATTGCTGTCTGCCCGGCAGGCGACCATCACCTGCTGCGGCAACCTCATGTGGCAACCCCCGCAGGCACTGTGCTCAATGCCGACGACCACGTTCTCGCCTTTGCTCTTAAGCAGCCGCTCGTAACGCGCCAATGCGCCCTCCTCCACGGCAGCGGCAAGGTCTTTCCGGTTAGATTGCAACTCGGCCAACTTGACCTTGAAGCTCTCCTCGCGCTTACCCAGTTCGGCAACCTCTGCGTCGACGTCCTTTTTGGCGGTGGCCGCGAGCTTGTTGGCATCGGCAACAGTTCGGGCGGCTGCGTCCGCCTGCTCCATGAGCTCAAGAATCTGATCCTCTAGCTTTTGGATGCCGGCCTTGCAGGTCTCAATCTCGTGAGCCAGCGCGCGATATTCCTCGTTCTTCTTGGTCTGGAGCTGCTGCTGGGAATACTTCGCGATGCGCTCAACCTGTGCCTGCACATCTAGCTCAAGCTTCTTCTTGTCGGATTCAATCTGCTTAGCCTTCAACTTAGCAGCATCCAGAGCCTGCTGGGAGGTGCTGGCGCGCGACGTGGCACGCTCTCGTTGGGGCCCGATCGAGGCCAACTCGGCTTGAGTGCGGAGAAGGTGACGGTCACGGTCTTGGAGAATCAGAAGCTTTTCGATGACGTCGAGCATGCGAGGGATACTTTGTTCGCAAAAAGTATCGGCCACGCTAAACTAAGTCAATGCATGCTACCGCATAGGCACTCATTGACTTTGAACATATGCTACGTAGCGCGTTCCAAATTAACTAACTAACATGAAAGCCCTCACAAATAGCTTCTTCGCCATCACGCTTGTTGGAGCCAACACCTTTGCTCCCCTCCTCGCCGCCCAAAAAGAATCCGCCGCCATCTCGTTTGCACGGCAGTTAAACCAAGCCTTCATCGAGGTTGCGGACCAAGTTTCGCCCTCCGTCGTCGTCATCCGCGTGGCACAAAAGCAGGATCGCGGGATGTTTGGCATGGAGCTAGAGGGAAACCCCCTCTACGAGATGTTACCTCGCGATCTGCGCAAACAGATGGAGGAGCGGCTTGACCGAAACCGCAAACGCTCAGAGTCGCAACCCGAGCGCACGCCGCAGTTCAATGGGCAAGGCAGCGGCGTGGTCATCCGCGAGGACGGTTACATCCTTACAAACCGTCATGTAGTTGAGGACGCTCAAAAAATTGAAGTGCGCTTCAAGGATGGTCGCACCTTCCCTGCAACCATTCGCGGCTTGGATCCACGCTCGGATGTGGCTGTGTTAAAGATCGAAGCCAAAGGCTTGCCGGCCGCCAAGTTTACCGACTCGGACAAGACCCGTGTCGGCGAATTCGCCATCGCCATTGGTGCGCCGTTCAACCTCGATTACAGTGTCACCTTCGGGCACGTCAGCGCCAAGGGCCGCACTGCGATTATTCCGGACGCGATGGCCGGACTGGCCCCCAACACGCCGTTCGACCAAGACTTCATTCAAACGGATGCGACTATCAACCCGGGCAACAGCGGCGGCCCACTGGTCAACATCAACGGTGAGATCATCGGCATCAACACTCTCATTCGCGGCATTGGCACCGGCATCGGCTTCGCCATCCCAGCGAACCTTGCGCGCGAGGTTTCCGAATCCCTGATTTTGAACGGACGAATGGTGCGGGCCAAACTCGGCCTTCTAGCGCTCGGGTATAAAGACGACTTCAGCGTTCGCGATGGGGAAAACGAAAAGGATCCTGACTGGGACAGGGTTTCGAATCAGCGGCTTCGCGACTTGAACGGCCGAGCCTTCAAAGGCGCGACCAACGGCATATTCGTCGCGGGCATCCAGAAAAGCGGTGCCGCAGGGAAGTCCGCCTTAAAACTTGAGGACGTTGTCACACATGTGGAGGGCACCCCGATCTCCAATGCTCAAGAGTTGCGCGGGGCGCTTCGCACGAAGGCTGGAAAGCTCGTCACCTTAAGCATCTTGCGCGATGGCAAACCTATGAAGATCAAGGTCACGCCTGAGGAATGGGCGGACGAGCCACAACTCACGAACGTCCAGCCCAAGGGTAGCCGGGACGGGAAATCCCAAGAACTCGGACTGACCGTAAAACCGCTTACGCCGGAACTGGCCAAGCAAATGAAGCTCAAACAATCCGATGGCCTGCTCATCACTGAGGTGGAGCCGGGCGGCCCGGCTGCCCGGCGCGGCCTCAAACCCGGCGTAATCATAACCGAAATCAACGGAAAGCCAGTCAGCGACCTGCGCGACTTCGCCATTGGATTAAAGGAGAGCGACCTAAAAAAAGGCGTTCGTTTGGAAATCATCGCCGATGGCTCCAACAAGTTTGAAGTGCTCCGGTCGGGTGAGTAGCTGCCCACCTACCCTGCTTTGATTCATTGTCCGTTGTTGGGCGCTCCGCTATAGTGCCGCCTGGCACATATGAGCACACGTCTTGACGTACGGAAGACTTACAAGCTCTACCTCGGCGGCAAGTTCGTCCGCAGCGAGAGCGGCAAGTATCTCGAAGCCAAAAGCCCCGACGGCGCGCACCTCGACAACTACTGCTGGGCCTCCCGCAAAGACTTCCGCGACGCCGTCGTCGCCGCGCGCGCCGCGCAGGACGGCTGGGCCAAGGCCACCGCTTACAACCGCGGCCAGATCCTCTACCGCGCCGCCGAGATGCTCGAAAGCCGCCGCGAAGCCCTCGCCGCCGAAGTCTCCCGCTCGCACGGCGTCACGCTCGACCAAGCCCGCACGGGCGTGGGCCGCGTATGCGACCGCCTCGTGCACCACGCCGGTTGGACCGACAAATACCAACAGATTTTCGGCAGCGTGAACCCCGTCGCCTCGCCGCACTTCAACTTCACCACGCCCGAGCCGATGGGCGTCGTCGTCGTGCTCGCGCCGGACCTGCCGGTCTTGCTGCCGATGGTCTCGCTCCTCCTGCCCGTGATTCTCAGCGGCAACACCGCTATCGTCATCCCCTCCGAGCGCGCGCCGCTGCCCGCGCTGTCCTTCGCGGAAATCCTCGCCACCAGCGACCTGCCCGGCGGCGTAGTGAACATCCTCGCCGGCAAACGCGCCGAACTCGCCCCGCACATCGCCTCGCACATGGACGTGAACGCCATCGTGGACGGCGCGGGCGTGCCCGAAATCTCCGCGCAACTCCAGGCCGGCGTCGCCACGAACCTCAAGCGCTACTTCAACCACGCCCTGCCCGAAGCCGACTGGTTCACCGAGCGCGGCGAAGACCCGTATTGGATACTCGACACCGTCGAGATGAAGACCGCCTGGCATCCCATCGGCCTGTAGTTGGAACCTTCAAGTTGCGAATCCTTCGACGCGCAGGCTGAAGCCGGCGACTTCTGTCAACGGCGAGCGTTGAACGCGGGCTGGAAATACTTCTCCGCTGCCAGCGTTTTGGCTCGGGTGTGGATTTCAGCGGTCAACTCGAGCTTGTGGTAGCTTGCCGGCGACAACGCGTTTTCCCAGCCCTTGCGCTCCAAACCCATCGGCGGCGGCTGCACGGAGCCTTGGATGAGCAAGCCTAGCTTATTCCGCCGTTGTGCTGCGCCGGCAATTTTGCGGCCCTGCCAGAGCACGTCGAATTTCTCCCAGCCTACGAAGCATTGTCCCGGCGCGGTCTTGCGGCAGCAGTTGGCCAGCTCCGTCGCCACGCCGAGACGGGCGAAGGCGGCACAAATCCACTCGTGCATTCGGCGGTAGCTGTCCACCGCGTTGAGCGCGTGCCACGGGTGTGTCGGCGGAATCACTACGCTGTAAGTCCAGTCTGCGTCGTGTGGGACGAGGCCACCACCGGTCGGGCGACGGATGAGCGGGCGCAGCTGGGTGGCGCGCGCAATCTCCGCGTAGCGCTGGAAGTAACCAAAGGTGGCGGCTGGTTCTACCCACGAGAAGAAGCGCAGCACAGGCCGGCCGAGGCTGGCGACGGCTTCCAGCAAGGCTTCGTCCAATGCCATGTTGAAGGCAGGGGCGCAGGGACCTGAGTTCAGGAGGAGCCACTCATCGGGTAGCAGCCGACGTGAGGAGGCTGTATCCTGAAATGCGCAGGGCGGTGTGCAGAATGCGGAGTCCAATTTAAGTCTCCTTAAGTCGGCTATCACCGGGTTGTCTTAGGTAGCGCATCCACCAGCACGGGGCCGGCCTGCGGTTGCTCGGCCTTATAATTGAAACCGAGCAACGCGGCAGCGGTGGACGCAATTTGATTTTGCGTCACCGTCGGCACGTTTGTGCGCTCACCCAGTGCGGGTGTGTCGGGGCCGAGCACGCCCACCCAGATGTAACGTGAGTCACCAATGCTTTGACCGTGGCTTTTCCACGACGCATTGCTCGTGCCACGTCCGTGGTCGGTCACGAGCAGGAGCGACGTGTGACCGCGCATTTCCGGGTCAGCCTGCGCGGCTTCCCAAAGCTGGCGCACGAAGTCGTCGAAATGCTGAACGCTGTGGAGATAGTAGTCGTAACGGCCTTCATGCGCCCATTCATCTGGCTCGCCGTAGCCGACATACATGAGACGGGGCTTCTTGGTCTTGAAATGCTCCAGCGCGGCGGCATGGATAAAGGTGTCGTAAGTCATCAGTGTGCCCCACGTTGGCGTGTGGTCAGCGATGAGCTTCTCCAACATGGCCCAGTGCGGGTTGAGCTTGGGGTCGGTCTTCTCGAAGCCGGTCCACACGGGAATGTGGCTGCGCTCGCGGTTGATGATGTAGGGAATCACGTCCCAGTTACCGAAGGCCGCGACGCGTCCAGCGAAGGCGGGCTTTTGGTTAAACCACTCCAACACCGTCACGTTGGCATTGGGCTTCTTGGCATTACTGTCAATGCGCGGGTCGGAAAAGCCGCAGAGAATCTCGCTGTAGCCGGGGTAGGAGAAGTTCTTGCCGTTGGTGACATGCGCGGTGCTGCCCTTATGCTGGTTGCCATAGAGCTGGCCTTGCTTGACGAGCGTGCCCCAGAAGAAGGGCATCAACGCCTCGCGCCGCGCCTCGGGCGTGTCGCGCCAGTAGGCTTTGCGGAGGTCGTTGGTCTTCGTGACGCCGCCGTGCTCTTTGCTGATGAGTTGCTCCTCGGCGCCGGTGAAAACCTCCTGCCAACGCACGCCATCGGCCATCACGAGGAGGACGTGGCGGGTTTGCTGGGCAGGGGCCGCGGCGGCGTTGGTGGCGATGAGCGCGAGCAAGGTGGCGACGCGGGCAAAACTCCAAAACCCAACCTCAAAGTTCCAAATAAATCCCAAGCTCCAAGCTTCAAGACGGAACAGTGACAACGAGTGCGCATCGTGCAAGAACGCTCTTGGCCATCGCGGTTGCGGACGAAGACGTCCGCGCTTCTGGTGGGATCTTGGAGCTTGGAATTTCACGTTGCCTGTCAATCCATTTTCCCGTTCGTCCCCGGCCACTCCTCTTTCGGCCACGCGGGCAGCTTGGCGATGCTCCCCATCGCAGCATCCGTCACGGGCAGCCCCCACGCTTGGAAGAACGGCCCGAGGTTCCGGTTCACCGATCGGCTGAAGCGCACCATCCACTGGTCAATGCGCTCGGTGGTGCTCTTCGGCTTCTCGCTCGCCGGCAACGCGCGATACTCGGCAAAGACTTTCTTGTAAGCGTCCCAGCCGAAGGTGTGTTGGAGTTGCACATACATCGAGAGCGCGAGGAACGGGTCGGCCTGCCACTTCGCGAAGTCCGGCTTCCCGTTGGCGGTGTGCTTGCGGAAATGCTCCGCAACCACCGGCAGGCCCACGCGTCCGTTCGCCGGTTTCGTGCCGCCGATGCGGTCGATGATATACATCGTGAAGAGATTGCAGGTGACCTCGCCCGTGCCCTCGAAGGTCCAATCGCTGACCTGATGGTTGTGCCCCAGCTCGTGACCGATGCCCCAATCGCCCTTCCGCATGTGCGCCTCGCTCACCAAGCGCGGCGGCATGTCCAGCCACGTCATGATGGGGTAGCCGCTGTGCATGTAGCCGGCGGAAATCTGCTCGTCGCACACAATGCGCTCGGCGCGCGGGCGGTCTTTCGGAATCGTCGCCAAGTCGGCCACTAGGTCGAGCGTCTCGTCCCACACCTTCATCAACGCGACGGGGTCTTCGAGGGACCGCAGCACGTTCGCGGGCAGCGTGAGGACAATTTTCTTCGTCTCCAGTTCGCCCCACGGCGCGGGCGCGGCGCGGAGTTCTTTCCAATTTGCCAGCGTGGTTTTGCCATGCACGTAGTGCGGCGCGCGCACGGCATTGGCTAACTCGACGTTCACCGTCGCGGCGTCACCGGATTTCGGCGTTTCGATGTAAATCAACCCGCCGAACGCATTCGCCACGGGCGTCTCGGGCGACTTCACGGCGAAGCTGCGCGAAACGTCGGGGAAGCGCTTCCACGAGTCGAGGTGCCAGAGCGAATCCGAGTGCGCGCCGATACGAATCTTCCAGCCCAGCGCAGCTGCGCTCGCCGGCACGCGCACGGTCACAACTTCGCCGGGGGCGGCGTAAAGACCGGTGGAATGCCAGCCGGGAATCTTCGGATTCAGCGTGACGGTGACGGACTCGCGCTTCGCGGTCGCGGGCACAGGGCCGGGAAAATTCAGGGCTGCCGGATGCGCCTTCACTTGCGCGGGCGGGACCTTTTCCAGTTCGCGCCCTTCGAGCGACACGAGCACGCGCGCGGCGAGTTGGTCGGCCTTCACCGGAGACTTCGCGGTGGGCGCGGTGTTCACGCCGGGCTGCGAACGGAGCGCCTTGAGCTTGGGGAGAAATGCTCTGTCATCCGCCGGCAAACTCTGCGCGGCGGCGGTGAGCGACGCGCTGGCTTGGGCGAGGTCGTCCTTGGCGAGCTTCGTGCCCGCACGCGCGGCGTCGAGCGCCTTGCCCGCGTGGAGGAGCGGTGACAAAGCCCCGATGGCGTAGCCTTTCGCGGTGGTTTTGCTCACGGTGTTGCCGCCGAAGACCAGGCCGAGCGGCGCGAGCAGTTTGTTGCCGGCAAATTCGTTCGCGAGGCTGCGCCCGCCTTGCGCCCAGCCCCAGCCGGTCGAGCACGTGACGAAGCCGCCACCAGCCGTGATGAACTTGTTGATGACCGGCACGTCGGCGTCCGTGAGCGCATGCGCCGAGAGCAGGAGGACCTGGCCGGCCTGAAGTTGCGCGAGCGGCGTGGCGGCGATGGGAAAGCCGCGCTTCGCGAGCGCGTCGGCGAGGGATTTCGAGCGAGGCACGACCAGCGTGGGCTTCGGGGCGTTGCCGGCCCACGCGATGGCGTTGTCCATGAACTTGCCGGTATCGAGTTGCGTCAGGAGGTCGGCGTCGAGGTAGCTCGTGTGGCCGAAGGCGACGATGCGGCCTTGTCCTGCGCGCGTGGCCGCCACCACGGCGGTCTGCGCGGTCTTGCCCTCTTTGCCCGCGACCACGGCGAAGGCGGAGGGTCCGAAGACGCTGATGTTCCCCGGCGCGCCGGGGGCGGCGATTTCCGTCACGCCTTTCGTAAGCGCGGTCAAGTCGGCGTCGGCAGCAAGGGCTGTTGAGACGAGTAGGAGGTAGGCGAGCGCTGCTCGCGCGCCATTTGGAAGGTTTAACTTCATGGCCATTAGTAACGATCGGGAGAAAGCAGGGACAGGTCAAACTGCGGTTTCTCGCCGGAAAGAATTTGCGCCATAAGCTGGCCAGTGATGGGGGCGAGGCTCAGGCCCATCATCGCGTGGCCGGCGGCGAAGGAGAGGTTCGCAAATTTCGCTGTCCGCCCGATGTAGGGCAGGCCGTCCGGCGAGCAGGGCCGCAGGCCGCGCCACGGCTGGATGCCGTCGAAATCCGATTTCTTGAACGCGGGAAAATACTGGAGCGCGGACTTGATGATGCCGCGCACGCGCACGGGGTTGATGTCCTCGTTCAAGCCCCCAATTTCCATCGTGCCGCCGATGCGGAGTGCGCCGCCCATCGGCGTCACGGCGAGGCGGGCCTCGGTGCAAATGGAGCAGAGCTGCGGGAGTTGCCGGGGCTTGGGCAGCGTGAGGCTGTAACCCTTGCCGGCTTGGATGGGCAGGTGCAATCCAAGCTCATCTGCCAGTAACGGGGACCATGCGCCGCCGCAAAGCACAACTTCGTCCGCCGCAAATTCCCCGTGCGTAGTGCGAACGGCTTTAAGCTGCTTCCCTTCGCGCGCGAAGCCGGTCACCTCGGTGTTCCACTTGAAGCGGACGCCAGCGGCCTCGCATTGCGCGCGGAGCGCGGCCATGAAGCGGCCAGGCGTGAGGTGTGCGTCCTTGGGGAAAAGCACGGCACCGGCGATGTCCATGGTGATGTCGGGGTCTAGAGCGGCGGCGGCTTTCGCGTCGAGGACCTGTGCGGGGACGCCCAGCGCGTTAGCACGGGCGGCGAACTTGGCCTCGTCGTCCAGCCCGTGCTGAGTTTTGCAAAGCATGAGCAAGCCACGCTTGGTGAGGCCAAAGTCGTTGCCCCACATCCCGGCTAACTCCTCAAAACACGCGCGGCTGGCAAAACTTAAGTCCCGCAATAATGGAGCGGCCTGGGCGACGCGCGCAGCACTGGCGGCCTGCCAGAACTTGAATCCCCAATCGAATAGCCCGAAATCAAGACGGGGCTTGATGTAGAAAGGCGATTCCGGGTTCCACATCCACTTCAGCCCGAGCGCGACCATGCCGGGTGCGGCAAGCGGAATGAAATGGCTGGGCACGATCATCCCCGAGTTGCCGAAAGAGCAACCATCGCGAGCCGGGCCTTCGCGGTCCAGTAGTGTAACCTGATGCCCGCGTCGCGCACAGTAATGAGCGGTAGTTAGCCCGATGACGCCGGAGCCAATGATGACGATGTGCTTCGACATGGGACGAAATCGAGCAGATCAAATTACCGAATCCCCCAACAGAAGGAGTCTTTGTCATCGAGCAGAAGAGTGGACTCGGCGGTGACGGAGGCGGTGCCGGTGATGACGGGTGCAATTTCGCCCTTCGCGCGGTCGAGCCAATGGAAGCGGCCAGTGAACTTTGTGCCGAGGATGCTTTCCTGAATCCAGTCCGCTCCCTCGGCGAGCTTTCCGTCGGCGGCGAGGCAAGCGAGCTTCGCGCTTGTGCCAGTGCCACAGGGGGAGCGGTCATAAGCTTTGCCGGGGCAGAGGACGAAGCTGCGTGAGTCGCCGCCGGACTGCGGCGGGCCGAACAACTCAACGTGGTCCACCTCGGGATAGCCTTGCGCGTTCACGGCTTGGCGGATGCGCCAGCTCGCGTCCGTAAGTTGCTCGACATTTTTTAGGTCGAGGGCAAGACCGTGGTTTTCGACGAGGAGGAACCAGTTACCGCCCCAAGCTAAATCGCCGGAAATCTTGCCAAGGCCAGTGACTTCAATCGTCGCGCCCCTGACCTTGCGCCAGCTTGTAACATTGGCCACGGACACTGAGCCGTCCACGTGCAAGGTCGCAGTCACGACACCCACGCAGGTCTCAATGCGGTGCTCACCCGGGCTGATGCGCCCGAGGTGCGCGAGGGTGACGATGAGACCGATGGTGCCGTGGCCGCACATGGCGAGGACGCCGACGTTATTGAAGAAGATGACGCCCGTGATGCAGGACTTGTCGGCGGGCGGGCAGAGGAGCGCACCCACCAGCACATCGGAGCCGCGCGGTTCATTGACGACGGCGGAGCGGAACTTGTCGTGGTGATCGCGGAAAATTCTCAGTTGGTTCGCGACGCTGCCGCCGCCGAGGTCGGGGCCGCCACTGATGACAACACGCGTCGGCTCGCCACCGGTGTGGGAGTCAATGACTTGGATGCGCTTCATCGTTTGCCGGGCTTTTGGATCAAGGCGAGGATGTCGCGCGCGCTTACGGCCTCATGCAGCGTGATGAGCGTCCGCTCCGCCTTGGAGGCAGGAGCCTCACCGGCTTTTGGTGCAGGCGCGCTAGGCAAGGTAGTGATGGTGGTTACGTGACCGATGGCGTTGCCAAACTCGTCCAGCACGGCTGAACCACTGGAACCAGGAGCCCAGTCGGTGGTGACGTTGAGGCGCGTAACGGGCGGAAGATTTGTGCTGCCGGAGTTGCGAGCGAGGAAGCGGTTCACAATGCCATCGCTGAAGTAGCCGCGCTGTCCGAGCGGGTCGCTGAAGCAAAAGGCGCGGTCACCGGGCGTGATGTCGGTGGCCAGCGGTAACGGCTTTAAGTCGCGCGCATTGATGCGGAGAATGCAGGCGTCTGTGCGGGCGTCGGCAGCGAGGATTTCAAGGACGGGAAACACATTGCCGGCTTCGTCGGCGGCGACTAGCGAGCCCTCCTTAAAGTTCGCGGGTCGCTTGATGACATGCTGGCAAGTGGCGACCGCGCCATCCTTCGTAAGCGCGTAACCACCGGCGAGATCAAGATGCCAGTTGCTGCAACGGGTGCAGAGGAAGCTCCAGCCCACGCGAATGTGCGCGTCGCGGGCAGCAGCCCAAAGCTCGCGTCCCGTGAGGCGAGATTTACGCGGGGCGGGCAGCGTGAGCACGCAGTTCGAGCGCGCTAGTTGGCCGATGAGCGTGGCCTCAGGCACGAATACTCCAGCCTCTCGGAGCTTCCCAGCCGCAGCGATAAGGGCGTCTCTCTCGCGCGCATCAGTAGCGTGCAGTGGCACATTCGGGGCCTGCGCGTGGGCGTATGGAGCGCTGAGCAGCGCGAGCACGATGTAAAAGCTTGGAAGTTTCATGGATTTTGGCGCGCGATGGATCTCCTTGATGATGGTTACTGGCGGCGTTTCGGAAGCTTGGGGCGCTGGGTGATTGCGCCACGGATAATTTTCAGCACGGCTTTCCGCTCATCGCCGGCGATGGGCAGGCGCGGGGCGCGCACCCACTCGACGCCGAGGCCCGTCTCCTGTTCGCAAAGCTTGATGTATTGAATGAAGTGGACGTGCGTATCGAGTTTGAGCAGCGGTTGGAACCAGCGGTAAAGCGCGCGCGCCTCGTCCCAACGGCCGGCGCGAGTGAGGTCCCACAGGCACTGGTTTTCAGCGGGGAAGGCAATGCCCGTGCCCGCCACCCAGCCGTCAATGCCGAGGATCGCAGCTTCGAGCAACAAGTCGTCCACGCCGGTGAAGAGTGCGTAGCGGTTGCCAACGGCGTTGCGCACTTCAGTGATGCGGCGCGGGTCGCCGGAGCTTTCCTTGATGGCGACGAAGCGCGGTTCGTCCGCCAATTCGGCGAAGAGCGTGGGGGTAATATCATTCGCGTAACTGAGGGGGTTGTTATAAATCATGATGGGCAACCCGCCGTCCCTCGCCACGGTGCGAAGGTAATTCATGCTCTCGCGGGGGTCGCCTTTGTAACTCATGGGCGGCATGAGCATCACACCCGCCGCGCCGAGCTGAGCCACATCGCGCACGTAACGAACGGCGGCACGAGTGGAGGACTCCGCCACCCCGCTCAGAACCGGCACCCGCCCGCGCGCGGCCTCGAGGGCGCAGCGCACGACAGCGCGCTTCTCGTCGGGATCGAGCGTTTGATTCTCACCAAGCGAGCCACACACGATGAGTCCGCTGACACCGCTTTGGATCAGCACCTCAAAGTGCTGCGCCGTGGCAGGGAGATCGAGGGATTGGTCTTTCTTGAGTTGAGTTGTGCAGGCGGGAAAGACACCGGTCCAGTGAGGTTTCATGGTTGGTTGATAGCAGCCGTCGTGAGAAAACTCGCGATTCGGAGAAGTGTTAAGTAAATTTTTGTTCAGTCCGCAAATTGGCTAGCGCGTTGCTCATCGCCGCACAAGGTTTTCGATGAAGAATTCCATCATGCGGTCGCGATTGATGCTCACATGGCCGAGGTCGGGGCCTACCTGAACCTCGAAGCTCTTGCCCGCGCGTTGAAGGGCGGCAATGAGCTGCATGGTGTTGTTCGGATGCACATTGTCGTCTGCCGTTCCGTAAAAAAGCATCAACCGCCCCTTCAAGTTCCGCACGTAAGTCATGATGGCCGCCGCATCGTAGGCAGCCTTTGCCTCTTGCGGAATCCACATATACCGTTCGGCGTAGATGCTGTCGTAGTTGCGATAGTCGGTGACCGCCGACGAACTGCACGCCGCGTGGAACACCTCCGGATGCCGCAACAGTGCGGTGGCGGAGACGGTGCCGCCGTAGGACGAGCCAAAGATGCCGACGCGGCTGCGATCAACATAGGGCCGCGACCAAAGCGACTTTACACCAGCGGCCTGGTCGTCCACTTCTACGAGGCCGAGCTTCTGGTAAATGGCATCAAGGAACTGCTTTCCGCGCCCGCTGGCACTGCGCGAGTCGAAGGTCGCGACGAGAAAGCCAAACTCCGTGAGCGGGTGTGGCAGTGTGAAAGTCTCACGCGCGCCGACCGTTTCCGGCCCGGCATACACACTGACGAGCAGCGGGTATTTACGGCTCGCACGGAAATTTGACGGGAAGTGCAGCATACCGAAGAGTTCGGTGACCCCGTCCGCCGCCTTAAAGCGAAGCAACTCGACGGGCTTGAGCCCAAGCTGCTTAACGCGGGTCAAGTCGCTCGCGGCCAAGCGCCCGAAAATGGTGCCGTCCGCCGCGCGCAGCCAGCTCGTGGGCGGTTGGTTGTGGGTTTGCTCGATGTCCACGAAGTGCTCTCCGTCCGGTGCGAAGTCCACCGTGTGATGGAATGCAGGGTCGGTCAGGCGCGTGTCATCGGTGCCGTCGAGACGCACGCGATGGAGCTGCAACTTCATCGGATTATCGCCGCTGCGCGCGAGGTAGTGCAGCCGCCCGGCATCCTCATCCACGCGCACGATGCCGGCGACTTCGAACTCGTGTCGCGTGAGCGTGGTCAGCAACCTTCCGCCGCGGTCGTAGAGGTAATAGTTCCGCCAGCCCGTGCGGTCAGAGGACCAGATGAAGCGCTGGCCGTCCTTGAGCCAGCGAATCGTCGGTAAGTTTTCTGTCCAGCTGGCGGGCCATTCCTCGCGGACGAGGACGCGGCACTTTCCGGTTTCTGGATTTGCGGCGCAGAACTCCAAAATGTTCTGTCGCCGATTGGTGCGGTGGAAGAGCAGTTCCTTACCATCGCTTGTCCACGAGACGCCATAGACGTAGTGGCCGACGACGGCGTTGTTGAACGGGCGGCCGTCGCGCACATCCACGCGCACGGTGCGTTTCGTCGCGAGGTGGTAGATGAGCAGATCCACCACGGGGTTCGTGCCGCCGGCCTTCACGTAGGGCTCCACGTCCGCTGTGCTCAGGATTTTCGTTTGGCCCAGTTGCAGGTGGAAGTCCGGCACCTGACTCTCATCGAAGCGATAGAACGCCAGCTTCCGGCTATCGCCCGACCACCACATCGCGGTCTTCTGAAAGAGTTCTTCGCCATAAACCCAGCTCGCCGTGCCGGACTTGATGCGATTCTGCGCGTTGCCGTCCGTGGTGACGGCAAAGGCGTTCGCGCCGTTCGTGTCACCAAGCCAGAGGTTCCGGTCCCGGTAAAACGCCTTATGCTTTCCGTCCGGCGAAACTGCGGCGGTAAATTGCCTTCCGCGCAGGGGATTTTCGGTGTTCGTCCGCTTCGGTGCTTTCGGGGCAGTTCCCTTGGCGGCCGGCGGCGCGGGCGGCGGCAGTTCCGACCGTTCGCCAGTGACCAAGTCATGCCGGTAACGTTTGCCGGCGTGCGAGAACTCAAGCGCTTTGCCGCCGTCCTTCCACGTCACCGTCACCGCGCCGGACGTGTAGGCATTCGTCGCCGCGCGGCTGGTCTTGGTGAACTGCTCATAACCCGGCATCGCTTTGAGCCGGTCCTGGGCGCGGGCGCAGAACGGCGCGGTGACGAGCCACGGAACCAGCAGGCAGCTGAGCCGGGCGGTGTGCTTCATGCGGCGAGAGGCGGGCGATGCATGGCCGCGAGGTTGCTTGATTCGGCGGCTCCAAGCAAACGTGAAGCGGAACGCAGCCTCATCGCGGTCCAGTCCGCTGCTCACCCGCTCGCGCGGCGAGGTTGCCCGCGACCTTGCGCTCGGGCCGGTCGCCGTTGATCGGCAGCAGCGCCTCGGTGAGCGCGTAGCGGTCGGCGTATTTTGGGCTGGGCAGCAGGCGGCCGCTTGTTACAGGCAACGAAGCACCGAGCCAGCCGGGAAACGGCAGGCTGCCGACGACGGTCGTGCGAAGCGGTCGGTCCTTCATTGAATGAAGGGAGTTTGACCGCGTGAGGTCACCAGGCCAACTCCTTCTTCACCTCGGCGAACGCGTTCACGGCCCCTTCCAATGCCTCGCGCGTGTGCGCGGCGGAAATCTGGCATCGGATGCGCGCCTTGCCCTGCAGCACGACGGGATACGAGAAGCCGATGACGTAAAGGCCCTTCGCGAGCATCGCGTCGGCGACGCGCGTGGCGAGCGCGGCACCGCCGAGCATCACGGGGCAGATTGGGTGCGAACCGGGCAGCACGTTGAAGCCGGCCTTCGACATCGCGGCGCGGAAGAACTTGGTGTTCGCCTCCAACTTGTCGCGCAACGCGGTGGAGGCGATGAGCAAGTCGAGCACCTTGAGCGTCGCGCCGGCGATGGCGGGCGCGAGCGTGTTGCTGAACAGATACGGACGCGAGCTTGCCGTAGCTGTGGCGCTCGCCTTCGGTCGAAAGCCAGAACAACTCCACGGCATCGGTCGTGCGATTGATGAAAGTGATTTGGGTGTCGCCGCCTGTGCGCGTGCTGGCACGGGGAATTTGGGTGAGCGCCTTGCCCGGCTTGGCGGGCGCAGTCGGTTGGGTGAACGCGCTTAGCTCGCCATCGGGCAACGCGAACTGCCAGCGCTTGCCGTGATGCGAGAAAGTGATGCGTTTCGCGTCCGCGCTGAAGTCTAGTTGCTCCAGCATCAGCCGGTCTGCACGAACCTCCGCCGCGCCCGCCGCCTTGGTCAGCGCCTCAGCGAGCTTTGCGTGGTTGAAGGCGGGAGCACGTTGGCCCGCCGCCGCATCTACAAGCAAGAACTCATGCTGTTGCGGTCCGGTGGTGAGGCGATACCAGAAGCGGGTATTGCCCGGCAGCCAGTTAGCCTTTACCTCGGTGCGGAAGACGGTGTTGGCTGTGCGTTCGCGAAGTTGAGCGGCGCGTTCGTAATCAGCGAACGTGCCTTGGGGCAAAGCCGCAGGCGGTGCGGCCAGCAGCAACCACACGAGCATATGCAAGCCGCGTGTTAGCGGATGTCGTGCAGGGTTCACTTGTGCATCAAATCTTCAATCTCTTCCGCCTCAATGGGTGTGCTGGCCATCAAGTCCACCGGGCCTTCGGCGGTGACGACGATGTCGTTTTCCAGCCGCACGCCGAAGCCTTCCTTTGGGATGTAGATGCCGGGTTCGACGGTCAGCACCCAGCCGGGAGCGAAGGGTTCGGTGGTGAAGCCCACGTCGTGCACGTCCAGTCCCAGCGGGTGGCCCAGGCCGTGCATAAAGTATTTTCGGCACGCCAGTTCATCTTCGGTTTGCTTTTTGATGTCGGCTTTTTTTAGCAGCCCGAGCGAGAGGAGTTCCTCATTCATCATGAGCTGTGATTCCTTGAGCCAGTCGCGCGTCAGCTTGCCGACGGTCGCGCCCTTGATGCAGGCGCGCGTGACGCGGAGGACGGCGTTGTAAACGGCCTTCTGCCGGCGGGTGAAGCGGCCGCTGACGGGGATGGTGCGGGTGAGGTCGGCGTTGTAGTTCGCGTAGGAAGCGGCGACATCGAGCAGCAGGAGGTCGCCTTTCTTGCACGGCTGGTCGTTCTGGTTGTAGTGGAGGATGTTCGCGTTCTTGCCGCTGGCGATGATGGGATTGTAGGCAAACTTGGCGCGGCGCCGGATAAACTCGTGGGCCAGTTCGGCCTCAACTTGATGCTCGGTAACGCCGGGTTTCACGAACTTGAGGAGGCGTCGGAAACCCTTCTCGGTGATGGCGACGGATTGCTTGAGAAGCTCGATTTCCGCCGGGGTCTTCACCACGCGAAGCTGGTGCATGAGGCGCGCGAGGCGGTTGTAATCATGCAGCGGGAACTTGGCCTGGCACTCGCGGGCGAAGCGTGCGTCGCGCGTCTCGACTTCCACCTGGGCACGTTTGTGCTCGTTCGAGTTGAGCCAGACGTGCTCCTGCTCGCACATGAGGATTCGGAAAATGACGGGGAACTCGGAGAGCCAATTGATCTGCTTAATGCCGGAAATCTGAGCGGCCTCATCCTTCGAGTGTTTGTGGCCTTCCCATATTTTGAGGTGCTCATTTGGCTCGCGCAGGAAGAGAATTTCGCGGTGCTTTGGCTCGTGCGCATCAGGCGCCAGTAACAGGAGGCTTTGCTCTTGTTCGATGCCGCTCAGGTAAAAGAGGTCGGAGTTGGGGTGCAACGGCAGCGAGCCGTCGGCATTGGTGGGAAGCACATCGTTCGCGTTGACGATGGCAAGGGACTTTGGCGGCAGAAGCCTCTTCAGTCGCTCGCGGTTTTGAGTGAACAGCTTTGAGTCAATCGGAGCATGGCGCATGGGTAAAGAGTGGCAGGTTTTAAGGATGAAGCCGAGCGCTGATTTTTGCCTAGCTGGGTGGGCCATTTGAAGGGCTTGCAAAAAGTCATTATGTACGGCTCAAGCCTCACTACCGCACCTAAGGCGAACTAGTTACTCAGGTCGTCTGGCCAAGAGACATTTACCGAGGTGCCGCGTGAGTCGGTTAAATCGAACGAAAACTTGACGCTAGAAATTACTTGCGTCGTCTCCTACGAAAAAAACGGCGAGCGTAGCTTTCGCCTGCGCGGGATCATTTAGGCAAATTGCGCCGCTGCGAAGACGCGGCAGCGGTTCGCCCTCGAGTAGAATGGGATGGCGCAGGCGCAGGTGCGCGGCGTAACTGGAAAAGTCAGCAAAACCAGACGTACGCAACATAGCCGCATTTACGAGCCGGAATAGACCACCGGCGCCGGGCACTACACGTCGCATTAACTCCAAAGTCAGCCGGCCCATCGTGTAACGCGGGTTGATTTCAACCACTGGCTTTAGGCGAATGTACCCTTCGCTATCGCGGTACAGAAAGGCATCCACGCCAATCGGGCCAAGATAACCAGTGGTTTTGAACGCTACTTCCAGCGACCGGAACAATGCGTCAAAAACGCTGCGCACCTCGGTCACGGCACCGCGTTGCCCTTGGAGGTAATCCGCCACGGCGGGCGGCAGTGCGCGGGCGAAATTTGGCGAGGCGGTATTAGCGAGGAACTGTCCACGCGCATCTGTTAACAAGCCAGTGTAGCCAAGCAAACACAGACCAGCCGGTTTTAGCTCCAACTGCACAGAGAAATCCGCCAAGCGCTCCAACCAAGGCTCGACAACCACTTGTCGACCGCCGCGCAGTGAGTTCTCCAGCCAGCGCTTCTGCGAACTGAGCAAGTCTGGCTCCCACAGGCGGAGCGCATTGTGACCCGCAAGGCCAAAGGCTTGCTTCACAACGACACGATGGTGGCCACGCGCCCGTATGGCAGCAATGGCGGCGAGCGCTGCTTCTAAAGTATCCACTGCGATGCCGACTTCATCCCTCGAGCAAAGCCGTAACGCACCCGCCGCCGCGTGTGGCTCCCGTTTGTTATTTGACGTCAGCGCGGATGCAGCGTGCGCGCCTGCTTGATCAAGGAATCGTCGGAGAAAGTCCGCGCTCCAAGCTTTCGAGTAAAGCCGGGCGGTGCGGCGGTTAAAGGCGCTTTCTGGCGTGCGTGCCTCGCCGGTGAGGCTGGCGAACAGCGGCGCAAGCAGCTCCACACTGTCCGGTCCCCAAGCCCACGGACGGAGGCGGCCGAGCTTGCGTTGCGCGAGCGTGGATAAGGCGCGTTTGTTCTCAACGTTCCGACCAGCGTCCGTTACGTCCTGCGCCGGGGTGAGGACACCCCGCCCTAACGCCACAAACTCCGGCAACGAAAAACCTGCATGCTTCAACTCGCCAAGAAACTCCACCACGGGTCGTTCCTCCACCAACACCACATCATCTTGCCGGCACAGAAACATCGGCAGCGCAGCGAGATCGCGGGCGAGCTGCGCCTGATGCTTGACCGGCGTAAAAGATTTCCCTTGCGCGATGCAACCCTCGGCGAACGGGTTGAATACGAAGATGCTGGGCGTGCGACCCTTCGACTGTGCGAAGACATCTAATTCCGCGATGAACTGCGGGTCCAGCCCGGCGGCGCGTCGGCCCTCGACGTTGAGCGACACACCTTTGGCCCGCCGCGGTGAAAGCGGGAACTTGAGCTGAGCGCAAAAGGCATCCCAATCGCTTTGCCCGGGTTGCTTCCAGCGGCGGAACCATTTTAACCCGCTGGCGACATGCCCGATTTCATCGCGGTAAATTCGGTCAAGCAGCGCCGCCGTATCCGCATCGCCAACCACTGAGAAACCGTGGGCGAAATGCCGGGCAAAGTCCAAGTTCGCCTGCTCAAATGTGAGGCTCAGGCCGGCCACGTAATCCATTGGACTCTGCATGGTCGAGACCGCCCGCCAAAAATAGCCACTCACCGGCAAATCACCAAATGCGATGCCACTGGCGCGCATTCGTGCCAGATACAAGCGCGTGTGCTCCTGCTCGTCGCGCAGCGTCTGGAGCACACCGCGCCGAAAGGCGGCGGGAGCTTCAGGAAATCGCAGGAGCACAAGCGCCATAAGCTCCGTGGCAAGCAACTCGTGATTCGCGAAGTAGTGCAGCAGCCGTCCACGCTCGCATTCTTCGTCAAGTTGGCGCAGACCGGGAAAGTCGGACTTCTCGCTGGAGCCACCAATTTTGAATAGCAATTCGGCCGGACGACCCGGCATGGCGGGTGCGGCCAGGGCTGGACCAGGCTGTTCGTCTGTGACGTCCGCTGGACACCAAAGCTTTTCCTTCAGCGTCGTCGCAAACAGCACGCGCTGGGCGAGTTCACGTAATTCCATTTTCAGCTGAAATCTTAGCGGTTACGGGCGGCAAAGGCGAGTCGGATGGCACAAGCTGCCGAGAGATTCAACGTTGCGAATTTCGTCCGCATACGTAACGTCCCTCCGCCATGACGAAAACGACCATCGCTCTCGCCGCTTCGCTTGCCGTCGCGCTCACCGTTCAAGCCGCCGACTGGCCGCAGTATCGCGGGCCAAACCTTGACGGCTCCACGACCGAAAAGATTGCCACCAAATGGCCCGCTGGCGGGTTGAAGGCGCTGTGGAAGGTGCCGGCCCCGGGTGGCTTCAGCTCGTTCACCGTCTCGGGTGGTAAGGCGTTCACGCAGGTCACCCGCAATGTCGGTGGCGTGGACCGCGAGGTCGCCATCGCGCTCGACGCCAACACGGGGAAGGAAGCGTGGGCGTTCCCTGTGGGCGGCACGGCTTACGGCCACAGCGGCGGCAACGCCGGCGCTCCGGGCAATGATGGCGGCGACGGCCCGCGCTCCACACCGACAGTGGTGGCCGGCAAAGTGTATGTGCTCGCCTCCGACCTCGCGCTGTTCTGCCTCGACGCCAACAGCGGCAAGCAGGTCTGGACGCATGACCTGATGAAGGAGTTTGCCGGACGCAACATCAACTGGAAGAACGCTGCCTCCCCCGTGGTGGACGGCAACCTCGTCTTCGTCGCTGGCGGCGGAGCGGGCCAGTCCCTGCTCGCGTTCAACAAAGACACGGGCGCGCTCGCGTGGAAGTCACAGGACGAGACCATCACGCACTCGACCCCGGTGGTCGCCGCAATTCACGGCGTGAAGCAGGTGGTTTATTTGATGAAGAGCGGCCTCGTGTCCGTGGCGGCGGCGGACGGCAAGCTGCTGTGGAAGGCTCCGTATCGCTTCAACGTCTCCACGGCCATCACCCCCGTCGTGGCGGGCGACATGGTGTATTGCTCGGCGGGTTACGGCGTCGGCGGCGGCGCGTTCAAGGTCAGCAAGGCGGGAGCGGACTTCAAGGCCGAGCAACTCTGGCAGATTTCCGGCGACAAGGAAGTCGCGAACCACTGGAGCACCCCCGTCTTCAAGGACGGCCACCTTTACGGGATGTTCCAGTTCAAGGAATACGGCACCGGTGCGCTGAAGTGCGTCGAACTCGCCACCGGTAAGGTGAAGTGGAGCAAGCCCGGATTCGGCCCCGGCAACGTGATTCTGCTCGGCGGCCAGATGCTCGCGCTTTCCGACGCGGGTGACCTCGTGGTTGTCGAGGCCTCGCCCTCAGGCTACACGGAAGTCAGCCGCGCCAAGGCCGTCACGGGCAAGTGCTGGTCCACGCCGGTCGTGAGCAACGGCCGCGTGTATGTGCGCAGCACGAAAGAAGCGGCGTGCTTCGACGTGTCGGCCAAGGCCGCACAGAACTGAGCTGGTTCGGGTTTTCGCAAGCGGGCTGACGGAAACGTCAGCCCGCTTTGCTTTTTCCTCCCCCCAATTTTGCCTGCCTGTGAAAACGAGCGGAGGGCGAAGCAGGAGTCGAAGAAAAATGCAAATTTGCTTTCGTCATCTTCTGCGTAACCGCCTATGCTTCGCGTCGTCACCAGTCCTGTGCTGGTTTGGTCCGCAGAGTGTTTATGGGTGAGCAGCCCGGCCTGGAAGTCGCGGTTTGCCTGGCGCGCGTGCGCGAGCGTGATGAAGATGCCGCCCGCGCGCTGGTCGAGCATCTTTACCCGCTCGTCATCAAGATTGTCCGCGCGCACCTGCCGCGCCGGCTCGATGAGGAAGATTTGGCGCAGGAAATTTTCATGAAAGTTTTCGCCAACACCGCGCAGTATCGGGGCGAAGTGCCGTTTGAGCACTGGGTCTCGCGCGTCGCCGTCAGCACCTGCCTCGACCGCCTCCGCGCGCAAAAGCGCCGGCCCGAGTGGCGCTGGGCAGACTTGTCCGAGGGCGAGGCTGAGGTGCTGGATGCCGTGCTGCACAATGAAGCTGAACCGCACCCGTCCCACGCGGCGGACGCGGGCGAACTGGTCAGCAAGCTGATGCAAACGCTCAGTCCCGAGGACCAACTCGTCATTCGGCTGCTGGATTTGGAAGAGCGTTCGGTGGCGGAAATCGCGGCACAAACCGGCTGGAGCCAGACGCTGGTGAAAGTCCGCGCCTTCCGGGCCCGGCGGAAACTGCGGAAGCAACTTGAGGAACTCGAACAACAGAAACGCCATGAGTGAACCGAAGGACAACTGGCAGAAACTCGCCCGCCTCGCGCGGCAGGCTCCGCAGCCCAGTGCGGCCGAAGTGCCGTTCGGCTTCGCCACGCGCGTCGCGGCACGCTGGGCAAGCAGCGAATCACCCGCGCCCTCCGCCTGGGAAGTCTGGGAACAATTCTCGTTGCGCGGGCTTATGCTGGCGAGTGTGCTGGTGGTGGCGGTGGCGTTCACGAGTTACGACCTTGCCACACCCGGCTGGACGCAGGCTTACACGATGGCCGACGCGGTGGTTGACCCCATTTTCGAGGAATGAACTGGCTCCGACATTGGAAGGTGGTGCTTGCCTTGTGCGGGCTGTT
>Ga0194129_10001626_pt1 | contig 36310 bp, 33 predicted proteins | sample TA2KigCa35mmetaG_FD_150862 | JGI IMG/M metagenome (GOLD analysis project Ga0194129, IMG submission 150862) | Freshwater microbial communities from Lake Tanganyika, Tanzania - TA2015038 Kigoma Deep Cast 35m | ecosystem: Environmental > Aquatic > Freshwater > Lake | place: Tanzania: Lake...
CGTGGGCCTGGAGGATGCCGGCGCTCAGTTGCGGGTCATCGAGCTTGTCGTGGGGGTTGTCGGTGCCCATCTGGTTTTCGATGAACCATTGCGGGCCGTGCAGTTTGCCCACGTCGTGATACAGCGCACCGGTGCGGATCAGATCGGTATCGGCCTGGATGGCCCGGCCCCCCTCTTCCGCCAGGCCGCAGATCATCAAGGTGTGCTCAAACGTTCCGGGTGCCTCGCACGACAACCGGCGCAGCAGCGGCCGCTCCAGATCCGCCAGCTCCAGCAGCCGTGCCCGGGTGAGCAGATCAAAGAAGCTCTCCACCAAGGGGCTGATCAGCAGCACCCCCAGCAGCAGCCCACCCAGCAGCACCGCTTCTCCGGGGAGATCAGCCCCCACCGGCAGCCGCCCATCCCCCTCGCCGCTGGCCACCGCCAGCTGGAGCAGCAGCCATTCGGCCACCAGCGCCCCTACGGGAATCAACAGAGCCAGCTGCAGCAACTGGGCGCGGCTGCGCTGCCGCCCGGCCAACACCGCTGTGGCCGCTGCCACACCCGCGGCCACCAGGATGCGCTGGTCGTTGAAGGGGGCCAGGGGCAGCGGCCAAAGCAGTGAGGCAATCGCCACCCAGGCCAGGCCGGCTGTGGTGCCAAGCCCCTGCGCTAGCAACAACGTGGCTGGCACCAGCAGAGCCAGCGGGCTCGCGGCCGACCCGAGCCAGAGTTTGAAGCCCTGCACGATGAGCAACAGCCCCAGGGCCAGCAGCGCTTGGCGCGGCTCCAGGCTGGCGCGGTTCTGGCGCAGCACCAGCACCAGCACCCCGCAGGCAGCCAGCGCTTCGCAGGCATGCAGCAGCCAGGCACCGATCAAGGGCCGGCGGTTCACCAGCCCGAAGTAATCGAGCACCGCATACGACTGATTGCTGATCGGCTCGCCCTGGCGGGTGATCAGCTCGCCTTTGCGCACCTTGATCGTGGGGATGCCCTGCTGGGTGAGCAGGTCTTCAATCAGCTGTTGGCTGAGGGTGGCATCGATGCGCAGATTGCCGCGGCCCTGCAGCGAGCTCGCCACCACCCGGCCGCCCACGCTGCGCCCCGGTTCGCTGAGGTTGTCAAGTTGGAGCTTGGCTGCTTGCTCCAGTTGGCGGTGGGCCACGCTGCTCACCAGACCCTGCTGCAGCATCCGCCGCTGGGCCTGGCGCAGATCCTCTTCCCACACCCGCAGCACTGCGGGCGATTGGGCCGCCAGCCAGTCGCGCTCTTCGGGGCTCAGATTGAGGGGGGCTACCTGCTCCTGGTTCGCGCTGGCCAGGCGCTGAATCGCTTGCAGTTGTCGCTCCAGGCGCTGCTCCAGTTCGCGGTTGATGCGCGGATCCACCACCTGCACGTGGGTGCGCGGACCGAGCTGTGAGCGCCGTTGCTCCAGTGCATCGGAATCCACCACCGTGGCGGCTTTGGGGGCTCGGACCGTGAAGGGGGCGGGCACCCCCGGCCGCAGGCTGGGCTCCACCAGCCAAGGCCAGCCGGAGAGCAGGGCCACCAGCAGCGCCATCACCAGCACTGACAGCCCATCGCGGCGGCGCCAGGGCGTGAGCGCCTGCCGCGGCAGCTCGAGCCGCAACAGCCCGCGCCGGAGCCGCTTCAGAGTTCGCCAGGGGCGATGGCCGGGACCCGTGCCGCTCACTGAAGAGACCTTGAAGATTCCACGCTAGCGATGCCGTTGCATGCTGAAGGCAGTGTCAGGTGCCCTCGGTCCATGGCCACGCGTCTGGATGGCCGCCAGCTGGCGGCAACGATCGAAGAGCGTTTGCAGGCCGTGGTGGCCGAACGCCTCGAGCGCGCCGGGCGGCCTCCGGGGCTGGCGGTGCTGCGGGTGGGCGATGACCCTGCCAGTGGCGTGTACGTGGCCAACAAGGAAAAGGCCTGCAGCCGCATCGGCATCACCAACCTCGGCGCCCACCTGCCGGCAGACACCCCAGCCGCCGAGGTGCTGAGCACGATCCAGCGCCTCAACGCCGATCCCGCCATCGACGGGATCTTGCTGCAGCTGCCCCTGCCGGCGGGGCTGGATGAGCGGCCGCTCCTGGCCGCCATCGATCCCGAGAAGGATGCCGATGGTCTTCACACCCTCAATCTGGGGCGTCTGCTCAAAGGTGAGCCCGGCCCCCGCAGCTGCACCCCCGCTGGGGTGATGGCGCTGTTGGCAGCTGCTGGTGTGGAGCTGGCCGGTAAGCGGGCTGTGGTGGTGGGGCGCAGCATCCTGGTGGGTCAGCCCATGGCATTCATGCTGCAGGCCGCCAACGCCACCGTGAGCATTGGCCACTCCCGCACCAAGGATCTGGCGGAGCTCACCCGGCAAGCGGATGTGCTGGTGGTGGCAGCCGGCAAGCCCCGGATGATCGGTGCCGATCACGTCAAGCCCGGTGCGGTGGTGGTGGATGTGGGCATCCACCGCCTGGAGGGCGAGGCCGGCGGTAAGGCACGCCTCTGCGGCGATGTGCGCTTTGAGGAGGTGGAGCCGATCGCAAGCGCCATCAGCCCTGTGCCCGGCGGTGTGGGCCCAATGACGGTGACTCTCCTGCTGGTGAACACCGTGGCCAGCTGGTGCCAGCGCTGCGGCCTCGATCAGCCGTTCGCTGATCTGTTGCCATAAGCGGCCTCGTGTCAGCGCCCCAGGCCCTGGCCTGAGAGAATCCGCGGCAGCGATGGCCCCAGGCCCAGCCCCCATGACCGCGGCCGTCACCAGCACTGGCAATAGTTCCGCCGCCGAGGCCGCCGGCTTCGATTTCGCTGCCTACCTGGAAACCGCGCGGCTGAACGTGGAAGCCGCCCTGGATGGCTCCCTGGGCCCAGAGCGGCCCGAAAGCCTGCGGGAGGCGATGCGCTACTCGCTGTTGGCCGGTGGCAAACGGCTGCGGCCGATCCTTTGCCTGGCGGCCTGCGAACTGGCTGGCGGTGATAGCGCCCTGGCGATGCCCACAGCGGTGGCGCTGGAGATGATCCACACCATGTCGCTGATCCATGACGACCTCCCCGCCATGGACAACGACGATCTGCGTCGTGGCATGCCCACCAATCACAAGGTGTACGGCGAGGCCAACGCGATCCTGGCTGGCGATGCCCTGCTCACCCGCGCCTTTGAAATGGTGGCGCTGCGCAGCCCCGGTGTTCCCGCCGAGCAGCTGCTGAAGGTGGTGGGCGAGCTCAGCCTGGCCTCTGGTGCCCCTGGCCTGGTGGGCGGCCAGGTGGTGGATCTGGAGTGCGAGGGCAAAGACGTGGACCTGGAGACGCTCGAATACATCCACCTCCACAAGACTGGTGCTCTGCTGCGGGCTTGCGTACTCACCGGTGCCCTGATCGCCGGTGCACCTGATGCCCTGCTGGAGGCTCTGCGCACCTATGCCCGCGGCATCGGCCTGGCCTTCCAAATCATCGACGACATCCTCGATGTGACCGCCAGCAGTGAGGTGCTCGGCAAAACCGCCGGGAAGGACCTCACCGCCGACAAGACCACCTACCCCAAGCTGCTGGGCCTGGAGGAGTCGCGCCTGCGGGCCGATGCGCTCGTGGCGGAGGCCAAGGCGGCCCTCGAGCCCTGGAGCGCCGGCGGCAAGGCCGCCCCGCTGCTGGCCCTGGCCGACTACATCACGAGCCGCGACCGATGAGTTCGCCCCTGCTCGGGATCCTCGATAACGGTGCGCTCTTGTGGGGTCTGGCGGCCTGCGGCAGCGCCCAGCTCTCCAAGCTGCTGATCGAGCTGGTGGTGCACCGCCGCTGGAACCCCAAGGTGCTGGTGGAAACCGGCGGGATGCCCTCGAGCCACTCCGCCCTGCTCACCGGCACCGCCGCGGCGCTGGGTTGGCAGCAGGGGTTTGATTCACCCGTGTTCGCCCTGGCGGCCACGATGTGTTTCGTGGTGCTCTACGACGCCGCTGGTGTGCGCCGGGCGGCCGGGATCACGGCTCAGCGGGTGAATGGGTTGCCCGATGGCCTCTGGGAACTGCACCCCGATGAGGCGCCGGAGCTCAAGCCTCTCAAGGAAAACCTCGGCCACACGCGCCTTGAAGTGTTGGTGGGCAGCCTGATCGGGCCGCTGGTGGCCCTGCCCGGCCTGGTGTGGGTGGGATCGCCGCTAGTTCTGGCGCAGCACTGGGGCTGGTTGGCGATTGGCTGAGGCCCTCACGGCTGGCCAGGCTGCGGCGGCCGAGGCCTTTGCTGCCTGGCTGAAGGCCCCCTACGACGGCACGCCGTTTGTGCTCAGCGGCTATGCCGGCACCGGCAAGACCTACCTCTCCCGCCATCTGCTGCAGCAGGTGGATGATCTGGGGCTGTGTTGGACGGTGGTGGCCCCAACCCACAAGGCGGTGGGGGTGCTGCGGCAGCAACTGGCCTGGCCCGGCCTGCAGCCCACCTGGTATCCGAGCACGATCCACCGGCTGCTGAGGCTGAAGCTCAAGCGCCAGGGGGATCTGGAGCGCTGCGAGGAAACCGAGCAAACGGCTGCATCGCTCGAAAACCTCGGCCTGGTGCTGGTGGATGAGGCCTCGATGGTCGACAGCACCCTGTTGGAGATTGCCCTGCGCTGCGCCCATCCCTTCCGCACCCGGCTGGTGTTCGTGGGTGATCCGGCCCAGCTGCCCCCGGTGGGAGAGCCCACCAGCCCCGTGTTTGCCATGGGCCGATCGGTGGCGGCTGAGCTCACCGAGGTGGTGCGCCACCAGGGGCCCGTGCTGCAGCTGGCCAGGGGGTTGCGCAACGGCCAGCTCCCCTGCCGTCAGCCGCCTGCATTAGCGCCGCTGCGCGACGACCACGGCCAGGTGGCGGCGCTAGCCCGTGCCGATTGGCTCACCGCGGCTCAAGCGGCCCTGCGCCGCGGCGCTGAGCTCGACAACCCCGACCACGCCCGCATCCTCTGCTACACCAATCGCGCCCTCGAACAGCTGGTGCCGATCGCTCGCCGGGCGATTCACGGCGAGATGGCGGATCAGCTGCCGGTGTTGCCGGGAGAGGTGCTGATCACCCGCGCCGCGGTGATGGCACCGGCCTGCCGGGCTGGTGAGGAGGCGGCGGAAGAGCCCGACATGCTCCTGGGTTCCAACCGCGAACTGGTGGTGCGCGATGTGACCCCGGAGCGCTGTGATCTGGCGGATTTCGGCATCAGCAGCGCGGATGGCGTCAGCGTGCCTGTGATCGACACCCTCAGCGCCGAAGTGGAGGCCGGCGAAGCCCGGCTCACCTTGCGGCTGTTGCCGCCGGTAGGCAGCACCGCTCGCGCCGAGCTCGACGCCTTGATGCGCCAGCTGCGGCAGCAGGCCCGCGATGCCGGCAAACAGGCGGGCCGTGCCCTCTGGCGCCGTTATTTCTTGGTGCGTGATGCCTTCGCTTCCCTGGGGCCAGCCGCCGTACTCACGGTGCACCGCAGCCAGGGCAGCACCTTTGGCGAGGTGTTTGTGGCGGGGGATGTGTTCTGGCCCAGCGATGCGGTGCTGCGCCGCCAGCTGGTGTATGTGGCCGTAAGCCGTGCCAGCCAGGCGGTGTGGCTGGTGGCGGATGGCCGCCTTGGATCAGCCGCTGCCGAGGAGCAGCAACGCTGGCGCGACTGGCTCGCTGCTGGGGCCTGAGCTCAGCTCAGCTGCAGGCCCTCGATGCCCTGCCAGCCGAGGTAGCCCGCCAGCACCAGGCTCAGCCCTCCCACCAGCAGATCGCCCCGGGCGAACAGCACCTGCTTGCCCTTTTCGAGCAGCGGCACCACCCGATCGCGCCCCACCAGCACCGCAGCGAAGGGCAGCAGCAGCGCCAGGCTGGCCGAAAGGGCGAAGCCGGCGGTGTACAGCACCTCCTGCACACGGCTCAGGCCTGAGGCCAACAGCGCGGAAGCGGCTTTTGCGAAGAGAAACAGATCATCTGGGCTGATCACCTCAATGGCGCAGCTAGCCCCGAGCAGCAGCGGCAGCGGCATGGCGCAGAAGCGATCCAGTTGGCGGGTCCAGGCGGGGGGATCCTTCCCCTCCTCCTTGCGCTGAAGCAGTTCCTTGAGGCCCAGCGCCAGCAGTGCGCCAGCGGCCAGCAAATCCAGCCCCGTGCGGTGGCTGCTGCCTTTGTCCATGGTGAGCAGCAGGCCATGCCCCACGGTGAGAAACAGCACCACCATCAGGGTCACGGTGACCACCCAACTGAGCACAAACAACCCGCCGCGGCGGAGCGGCTGGGGACCCAACAGCAGCAGCAGCAGCAAGCCGATGTGAATCGGACTGATGGCAATGCCACTGCCGTAGGCCAGCAGTTCGGCCCACAGGGTCCCGTTTGTCATCGCGGCTGGTTCAGCGTCGAACTTCGAACCAGTCTTCCCCGCTGGGCGCCAGTTGGCTATGGCTCACGCTGTGCACGCCAGCCCCCTGGGGCCCCCGCTCGCACCAGAGGCGCAGTTCGGTGAGCTGGTGCAACGCCCCCTCCGCCTGCACCTCCACCGAGCCATCGGGCCGGTTGCGCACCCAGCCGTTCACATCGAGCTCGCGGGCCTTCTGGCAGCAGGCTGCGCGATAGCCCACGCCCTGCACCCGGCCGTGCACGATCAGCTGCCAGCGCTCCAGCCGATGTTGCGTCGATGGATCGTGCCGTTCCACCTCCAACCACTCGCGCTGGCGAACGCTCCGGCCACTGCGCCCTGGCGTGTAGGCATCCGCGATCAGCCAGCCCGGTGCCCGCGATTCAACCTGGCGAGGGGTGGTGCGCTTGGCTCCTGAGTCTTTGTGTTTGCCCACTGCTGCTAGCTATCTCGCATGGTCTCAAGCTGGCACGGCAGCGGCCCTTCGGCTACGGGTGCGAAACCGGTGCGTTCCAGCGCAGCAGGGCCCGTTGCTCGCGCTCACTGCCCAGCACGCAGAAGCTGCCGGTGCCCAGCACCAACAAGGCACCGCCGGCGACGCCAAGCCCCAGCCAGCACCCCGCCAGGCTGCGCAGGATGTGGCCATGGGCGAATAGCGCCACGCGGCCGCCTGGGTGCTGCTGTATAATGCGCGCGATCAAGGCGTCACAGCGCTCTTGCACCTGCGTCAGGCTCTCGCCGTCAGGGCAGGGATGGCTGAACACCGTCCAGCCGGGAACGCTCTCGCGGATCTCGGCGGTGGTGATGCCCTCGTAGCGGCCGTAGTCCCACTCGCGCAGATCGGGTTCGAGCTGCGCCTGGCCGCCCAAGCCCGCCAGCTCACAGGTGCGACGGGCCCGTTGCAGCGGGCTGCAGTACACCGCATCAAACGTCTGCTGCGCCAGCAGGGGGGCGAGGGCACGGGCTTCTGCCTCGCCTTGGGGCACCAGGGGGATGTCGGTGCTGCCGGTGTGGCGGCCGTTGAGGGCCCACTCGGTGGCGCCGTGCCGCAGCAGCCAGAGTTCGGGGTTGGCCATCAGGGGTGCGCTCAACAGGGCAGCAAGGGAGGCGTGCGCCGGGCTGCTGCGGCCAGCCGCTGCGGGATGAAGCCGCAGCCGCCCCAGTGCAGGTGCAGCCAACTGGCATGGAGGGTGGCGGTGCTCCAGCCCTCGGGGCGTTGCGGGCAGCCCCAGCCCTCAAGCTGCCACAGCTGATCGGCTTTGTCAGGGCTGGTGTTCAGTTGCCAGCGGTGAAATTCATGGCCGTTCACCTGCTCGCCCTGTTGCAGCACCAAGCCGCTGCGTAAGGCGGTGGCGCTGCGATAGCCGAGGCTGAGTTGGCCCCGCTGAGCGCGGAACGGCAGTAGCCCAGCCATGGCGTGGGACTTGCCCTGCTGGTCGGTGAGCTCCTGGCCGAGCAGCAGCAGTCCGCCACATTCGGCGTAGATCGGTAGGCCCTGCTGCTGGGCCCGCCGCAACTGCTCCAAGCTGCGCTGGCTGGCGGCTAGCTGCGCTGCGTGCAGCTCCGGGTACCCACCCGGCAGCACCAGTGCCTGGCAACGCTCGGGCAGTGCTTGATCCGCCAGGGGCGACCAGTGCTGCACCTCTACTCCTTGCTCCGCCAGCAGTTCACTCGCTTCGGGATAGCGGAAGTGAAAGGCGGCATCGCTGGCGATCGCGATGCGCACCGGCTGGCGGGCCGTGTTGGCTGGCTCGCTGTTGTTGGGTTGGGAGTCTTCGCTTGGTTTGGGCTGCGGGGCCTGCAGCAGCGGCCAGAGCTGCTCCAGCTGCAGGTGCCGCTCGGCCAGATCCGCCCAGGCTCCGAGGCGGTGCTCCAGATCGGCCAGCTCGTGGGCAGGTAGCAGGCCCAGGTGCCGCGAGGGCAGCTCAAGGCTGTCGTGGCGGGGCAGGGCCCCTAGCAGCGGCATGGCCATGGAGCTCAGCGCTTCAGCCAGCAGGGCGTGGTGGCGCTCGCTGCCCACACCATTGAGCACCACTCCGACCAGCTGCAGGCTTGGCTGGTGGTCGCGAAAGCCACGCACCAAGGCCGCCACTGATCCCGCCTGGCGGCTGGCTTCCACCACCAGCACCACCGGCAGTTCGAGCAGTTGGGCTACATGGGCTGAACTGCCTTCGCTGCTCGCCCCGCGGCCATCAAACAGGCCCATCACCCCTTCCACCAGGCTCAGCTCAGCGGCGCTGCTGTGCCGCTGGAAGCTGGCCTCCACCCAGGCCTCACCGCAGAGCAGCGGATCCAGATTGCGGCAGGGTCGGCCACTGGTGGCGCTGAGTAGCTGGGGGTCGAGGTAGTCGGGCCCCACCTTGAAGGTTTGGATGCTGAGGCCGCGGCGCCGGGCCAGGGCCGTGAGGGCCAGGCTCACCAGGGTTTTGCCGCTGCCGCTAGCCGGGGCGGCGATCAGGCAGGGCATGGTCTGGGGCGATCGGCCGCTGGCCGCAGATCAGTTGGGCAGCAGCTTGGCAGCCAGGGCCGCTGCTGTGGCCAGCAGCGGGTTGGTGCTGTCGTGCCCGCCCCCCAGCAGCCGGGCCATCTCCATCTCCTCGCTTTCGTTGGGCAGGGGCACCACCTCTTCGGCGAGCTCCATCGAGGCCACACCGCCGGCCTCCAGCCTCATGCAGCCCCCCGACTCAGAGCAGAGGATCACGCAAAGCGGCGAACGCTCTGGCGGCGCGCAGATCAGCCGCAATCCCACCAGGGCGCCGGGGTGCATCTTGCTCATTCCAACCGGCACGGGCATCAAGCGGAACTGCACGCTCTGGCCGTCTTTGCGCTGAAACTCGGCGCCGATCCCGCGCCCCTCGCCGGCGCCGCCATCAATCCAAAAGTTGTTCAGCAGGTGCCAGCCGAGGCGATCGGCGATCCAGGCCGCCAACATCAGGCCCTTCACCGGGTGTTGGCCCTCCACGTCGATATCGAGCTGCACCACCTGCTCGAGCGCGCTCTGGCGATTGGGGGGGTCGAACACCATCGCAAGCGATTCACGCCAGGTGCGCAGCCGCAGCCAGTTGAGGTCGTTCACCGCCTGGCCCCGCTCGATCCGCTGCACCATCAGGTCGAGGCAGCGGCGAGGCTCACCGATGGAGCTATCCACCACCAGCCGGCGTGGCGGCACCGCCAGCGCGTCCAGCAGCTCCGGTGATTCGTCCATCGTGCCGTTCCACCACACCCAGCAGGGCAGATCGTCTGGGATCAGCTCCTGCAGCATCGCCAAGCCCTGCTGCATGGCTCCCATGCCACCGCGCAGCACCACCACATCGCCGCAGGCATCGGCCGTCAAGCCGCGCTCTTCCGGCAGCGGGCAGTAGGCCGCCACCGTGGATTCCAGGTTTTGATCGCCGGCCAGGGTGGGCGCCAGCGTGATCAGCCGGCGGGGCTGGTGGGCGCTGATGGCGCGATCCACAAATTGGCCGCGCAGGTCTTCCGCCTCATGGCTACCCGGCTGCTGCCCCAGGGCCCAGGCCAGTTCCGGTGCGGTGGGTGCGGTGCTGGCGGGGAGCCCCAGTTCGCCGATCGCCTGGCGCGCGGCATCCAGCAGTTGGCCGTTGAGAAGGCCCGTGATCGGCCCATCGATGCGGCCGGTGCGGATCAGCTGCTGCTGCAGCCACGAGGGTTCCCACACCACGAGCGTGAAGGTGGCAGCGCCGCTGGAGTCTTTGAGGTGATCGCTCCAGAGCCGGTTGAGATAGGCCGGCACCTCATTGGGGGGGAGCTGGAGCGGGGCCTGCAGAGTGAGCTGGGGAGCCATGGCGTTTGCGGCAGCGGAGGTGAAGCGAAGTCAGTTGGGAAACGATCAGGGAGCGATCAGGGGCGACGCCACATCAGGCCGTCCTCGGCCAGCAGGTTGTCGGCGGCACCGGGCCCCCAGGTGCGGGCTTCGTAGGGGTACACCGGCAGCTGCTGCGGTGCGTCTTCGATCAGCTCCAGCAGCGGGGTGTAGAGACGCCAAGCCGCTTCCACCTCATCGCTGCGGGTGAACAGGGTGGGATCGCCGAGCATGGCGTCGGCCAGCAGGCGCACATAGCCCTCATCGGAGGGTTCACCGAAGCTTTCGTCGTAGCTGAAGTGCATGTCCACCGGCCGGCTGCGCATGCCGGAGCCGGGTGCCTTCACATCGAACACAAACCCGGCGCCTTCATCGGGCTGGATGCGCAGCACCAGCTGGTTGGCCGTGGGGGTGCCACCTGCTGCATCGAACAGCTGCACCGGCGCCTTGCGGAAGGTGAGCACCACTTCGGACAGGCGCTTCGGCAGGCGCTTGCCCGTGCGCAGATAGAAGGGCACCCCCTGCCAGCGCCAGTTGTCGATGAACAGCTTCATCGCCACATAGGTTTCGGTGGTGCTCTCGGGATTTACCCCCGGCTCCTCCCGGTAGCCCGCCATCGGATTGGCCGGGTTGCCGCCGCGGCTGTATTGGCCGCGCACGCAGCACTTCCAGGGTTCGTCTTCGTTGGCGAGGCGAGCTGCCTGGAGAACCTTGGCCTTTTCGCTGCGGATCGATTCGGGATCGAAGTGCCCCGGGGTTTCCATGGCGGTGAGCGCCAGCATCTGGGTGAGGTGGTTTTGCACCATGTCCCGCAGGGCGCCGCTGGTTTCGTAGTAGCCGGCTCGCTCCTCCACACCCACGGTTTCCGCCGCCGTGATCTGCACGTTGGCGATGTAGTTGCGGTTCCAGATCGGCTCGAAAATCGCGTTGGCGAAGCGCAGCACCAGGATGTTCTGGACTGTTTCCTTGCCCAGGTAGTGGTCGATGCGGAAGATCTGCGATTCCTGGCCGCAGCTCTGCACCACCCGGTTAAGTGATTGGGCGCTGCTGTAGTCGGTGCCGAAGGGCTTCTCGATCACCACGCGGCTGCGGGACTGATCCTTGAGCAGGCCGGCGTTGGCCAGGGCGCGGCAGCCGCTGCCATAAAAAGCCGGCGACACCGAGAGATAGAAGGTTCGATTGCCCCGAGTGGCCCGCTGCCGATCCAGGGCCTCGAGGCGTGTGCCGAGGCGCACCACGTCCTCGTCCTGTTGCAGGTCCACCGGTTCATAGAACAGGCAGGCGGCGAACTGCTGCCAGGCGGTTTGGTGCTGCTTTACCTCATCGGCCATGGCTTCGGCCATGCGGTTGCGGAAGTCGTCGTCGCTCCAAGGACGCCTGGCGCAGCCCAGCACCGAAAACTCGGTGGGTAGCCGTCGCTGCCGGAACAACTCAAACAGCGCCGGAATCAGCTTGCGGTGGGTGAGGTCGCCGCTGGCTCCGAAGATCACCAGGCACTGCGGAGAGATCACCCGCTCCTGGCGCAGGCCAACGCGCAGGGGATTGGTCTGGGTGGCGGCCATGGGCAACGTGTGCGTGATCCAGGTTTAACGAGGCCAGAGCGTTGCCGCATGGGATGGCAACAAAAAAGCCCGCCTTGCGGCGGGCTGGTGTTGAAAGCCTGAGGCTCAGTAGGTTTCCACGTGCCAGCGCTCGGCCTTCTTCAGTTGCGGGCGCAGTTCCGACCAGTCGAGACCCTTGGCAGCAGCGGCGGCGGTCATCGCTTCGTCGATGCCGGGTTCCATGCCACGCAGACCGCACATGTACACGTGAGTCTTGGGGTTTTCGATCCAGGAGAAGATCTCCTCAGCGTTCTCGCTGACGCGGTCCTGGATGTACATCCGGCCGCCTTTGGCGTTCTGCTGCTCGCGGCTGATCGCCTTGGTGTAACGGAAGTTCTCGGGGAACTGGCTTTGGTAGTGGTCGAAGTCGGCGTCGTAGAGCAGGTTTGCGGTGGTGGGTGCACCCATGAACAGCCAGGCCTTGCCCTTGAAGTTCCAGCCGTTCTTCTCGCGCTCGGAGGGCTCGAACATGCGGCGCAGGTAGGTGCGCATCGGAGCGATGCCAGTGCCGGTGGCCAGCATGATCACGTTGGCGTCTTCATCTGGCGGCAGGAGCATTTCCTTGCCCACGGGGCCGGTGATCTTCACCTTGGCACCGGGTTCGATGTCGCAGAGGAAGGTGGAGCAGACACCGTTGATGGTTTCGCCATCCTTCTCGTACTGCAGCTGGCGCACGCAGAGCGACACGGTGTTACCGGCCATGTTGTCTCCGTGGCGGGTGCTGGCGATCGAATACAGACGCAGCTTGTGGGGCTTGCCGTTGGCGTCTTCGCCGTCGGGAATGATGCCGATCGACTGACCTTCCACGTAGTTGAGGTGGGGGTCGCCACCGCTGAGGTCGAAGGTGATGTGGTTCACCCGGCCGATGGCACCATCAGCCAGCAGGCTGTAGTTCTCGGTGACGGTGCCAATGAAGGGGGTCTTCGGCTTGTAGAGATTGACGGGGACGTCGGCGTGATGCACGGCAGCTGCAGCGGGTTTGGCGGGGGCTTTGGCCGGGGTGGCCTTCTTGGCGGCAGCAGGGGCAGGGCTGGCTGCGGGGGCGGGCGCTTCGGAGGCGGCGGCGGTGACCGAGATCACCTTGCCTCCCAGCTTGGTGATCGACTGCATCAGGGCCTGAAGCCGTGAAAAAGGCACCGTGATGGTGCGCTCAGCGTTGCGTTGCTGGGTCAGTCCGTAACCCTGCACCACCACGGTGAACACGCGCGAGTCGCTGCAGCTGGATGTTGCGGTCGAGACACGCATGAATCTCTTGAGCCCTGATGTCGCGCGAGATCATAGGGAATCTGACTGCATCCGCTCAAAGGCGTTAGGTTGTGACGCCAAAAGTGTGATCTGGCCGGTTTGCTCTCGTCGCAGCTCACGGCTCCCCCCACAGACGCTGATCCCACAGACGCTGATCCGTCGCAGGCTGAGGCTTTCGCCGAGGTCTGTGCGCTAGACACCATCCAGCAGGAGATGGAGCGGCTTCCAGGGGGAACGCGCCGATTGGCTGTACGGCTTCGCTTGGATCTTGATCCCCAATGGCTCTGGGCGGTGCTCACCGATTACGACAGCCTCAGCCGGTTCATTCCCAACCTGCAGAGCTCCCGGCTGCTCTGGCGCCGGGCCAACGTGGTCGGACTGGAGCAGGAAGGTGCGCAAACCTTTATGGGGATGCGCTTCAAGGCCCGTGTGCAGCTCGAGCTCACCGAACACATTGAGCAGGGGCGTCTCTCCTTTGTGATGGCCAAAGGTGATTTCCGCCGCTTCGAGGGCACCTGGCAGATCGGTGCTGAAGCAGGCGCTACCACTCTGCTTTACGAACTCACTGTGCAGGGCTGCGTGGGGATGCCCATCGGCTTGATTGAACAACGCCTGCGCGAAGACCTGGCCGCCAACCTGCGGGCTGTGCAGCGGGAGGCCCAGCGCCGCGCTGCCATCTTGGAAGCTTCAGTCTGAGTCGATTGGGTTGAGCAGAAGAGAAGGCCCGCAGCCTTCTTGCAAGCTGACTGCTCTTAAGGACACAAAAAAACGGCCTCTCGGCCGTTCTTCTGTGGATACCCCCAAGGGGATTCGAACCCCTGTCGCCTCCGTGAAAGGGAGGTGTCCTAGGCCTCTAGACGATGGGGGCTAGGACTCGGTGCTGGGATCAACGTTTGGGCGATGCCCTTGCGCTGCCTGGCTTTTCAGCCGCGCCTCCGATGGGATGAAGTTACGGGTCAGAGGTGCCCTTCGTCAATCAGCTGGCGCTTTGGCCGTCCCACACCGGCACCGTGAAATGGAAGCAGGCGCCCTCATCCGGTTCCGACACCACCCAGATCCGGCCGCCGTGCACTTCCGTGATCCGCCGGCACACCGAGAGGCCCACGCCGAATCCTGAGGTGTTGGAGGAGGTTTGCGGCAGTCGCACCCGCTCAAGAAAGATGCGCTCCTGCTCATCGCGCGGGATGCCGGGGCCGGAGTCACAGACGCTCACCTGTAGCCACTGGCTGGTGCGGTGCAGGATCGTGAGGCTCACCTGGCCGCCATCAGGGGTGAACTTGAAGGCGTTCTCCAGCAGGTTCAGCAGCACCTGGCGCATGCGCCGCTGATCGGCGTACACATCCGGAAGATCGGTGGGGATGTCGGTGATCAGCTCCAGGCCGCGGCCTACCCACAGCTTTTCCAGTTCCAGGATTGCTTCGGCCGCCACCGGGCCCAGGGCCAGGCGCTGGGGGTTGAACAGGGCTTCCCAGCGGGTGGTGCCCACCTCGAGCAGATCCTTGGAAAGCTGCTCGATGTCGTCGAGGCGCCGGCCGAGCACATCGCGGAAGCGGGTTTGATCGATCTGGCCGAGGTTGAGGCTCTGCAATGCCAGCTTTGAGGCGGTGAGGGGTGTGCGCAGCTCGTGAGCCACCATCCGCAGCAGCCGCTCCTGCACACCCAGCCGCTCAATCAGGGTTTCGTTCTCCTGGCGCAGCACCAGCAGTTGATCCTCCAGCTGCAGCTCCCGCTGGGTGCGGCTGCCATCGCTTTCGGCGGGCCGCAGGCTGATGCCCAGCCCGCTCACTACCTCCAGCTGCTGCCAGCGGGGCAGCCAGTTGCGCAGCTGTTGCAGCAACGTGTTGCCGGCGAACACCTGCTTGGGGGTGGGATCGAGCTTGATCAGCGCTGGGGTGGCCACCAGCCGGTGCAGCTCGAGCAGCTCAGGCCGTTCGGCTGGATCGGCAATCTCAAGGGTCACGTCGAAGCCGAAATCCTGGTTTTCCAGGAACGCCACCAACCCACGCAGATCGGGAGTGGCGCGGTGGTGCGGTGCGGCCACCAGCAGCAGTTTCAAGTGGCGCCGTTGCGAGCTGTCAGCGTCGAGATGAGATGGCAGGGCAAGGCCTGCCCCCCTGCGGCCGTCCCCGCGTTGTTGCGGCTGGGACGTGGCGCTGACGGGGAAGCGGCTGGGTTGAGGCTCGTCGGGGGTCTTGTCCCCTGCGGCGGGCACCTGCGCGCTGAATCTGCAGAAATTGTGGTTTCACCTTATGAGGTTTGGCAGGGCATGCCAGCCCCGCTATGACGACTGTGATGAGACGTTGTCCTGAGGAATGCCGTGGCGCATCCGCGTGAACTCGTGACACGTGTGCATCCGGTGGTGTCGCAGCCGCCGGCCGTTCGCGGTAGTCGCATTCAGTTGGACACCACCCTGCGGCGCTGGTTCAACCGCAATCTCGGGTTGTGGCGTTCCCGGCGTCAGTATTTCTTCCCCGAAGACGAGGTGTTGCGCGTCGACATGTTGCTGCGCGTGCAGACTTTTGAAGATCAGGCGGAATCAGAACCTCGCTATCGATTCACCTGGTGGCCCGAGAAGGAATACGACTTTTTTGAGATCAAACCCCGCTACGTGCGCGAAGGGGTGATGGATGCCTCCCTCTGCGGCCATCAGCTGCGCCGCAGCCGCGGCTATCTCTGCGGTTCCCCCACCAAGAGCCAGATCCGCCAGGCGGATGAGCACGAACTGGTGTTTGAGTCGCACTATCAGGAGTGGGACATCCTCGAGCACATCCGCCTGGTGGATCAGGACCGCTTCCGTGCCCGTTCGATCTACTCCTGGCGCGACGGCAATCTGGAGCTGGCGGAGATTCACCACGAGATCCGGCTGGAGCCGCCAGGGCCTCCCCTGCCTGCCGATGCCTGATGGCGATCGGCGGTTTCTGCAGCAGGATTAGGCCACATTGCTCATCCCGCGTGCGCTCCTCCGCTAGTCGCCTCGCCCTCTTCCTGCTCCCGCTGGTTCTCACCCTGGCCCCTGTGGCAGCCGTGGCCGCCCCGGCATCGGAGGCCGATATGAGCCTCTACACCCGCATCGGTGCCTTGAATGTGTGCATCGCCCGGGCGGCCGGCATCGAGTTCGATAAGGCTGTGGCCGTGGCGGGCGAAACCATCGCTCAGGTGATCCAGGGTCAGCATGAGGGCGCCATTGCCCAGGTGGGCCCCAAGCCCCTCAGCATCGATGAGCTGCGCAAGGGTGCGATCAACTCCGCCGTATTGGGTGCGGTGGAGGTGTGCCCCGATGAGGTTCCCGCCGATGTGCGCAAGAAGGTGGAGGAGGTGCTGAAGAGCCGCAGCGCGGCTCCCGCTCCCGCCAAGAAGTAGTTCTGAGCTCAACGCTGCCCCCATGGCCACTGTTCGCCTCGCCGACTACCGGCCAGCCCCCTGCCTGATCGCCCACACCAGCCTGCGTTTTGAGCTGTGGGCCGATCAGGCCCTGGTGGAGGCCGAGTTCCAGCTCGAGCCCAATCCCGCCGCGGAGCCCGGACCCCTGGAGTTGCAGGGCGTGGAGCTGGAGCTGCTTGAGCTGGCACTGAATGGCGCTCCACTGGCGGCAGATGCCTACACGCTGGAGCCCACACGCCTGGTGCTGCATCAGCCCCCGGCCGAGCCGTTCCGCTTGCGCAGCCGCGTGCGCATTCACCCGGAGCGCAACACCAGCCTGGAGGGGCTTTATGTGAGCGGTGGGATGTTCACCACCCAGTGCGAGGCGGTGGGTTTCCGGCGCATCACCTTCCATCCCGACCGCCCAGATCTGCTCAGCCGTTTCCGGGTGCGCATCGAGGCGGATCAGGCCAGCTGCCCGGTGCTGCTCTCCAACGGCAACTGCCTCGAAACCGGCGCATTGCCGGATGGGCGCCATTACGCGGTGTGGGACGACCCCTTCCCCAAGCCCTCCTATCTGTTCGCCTTGGTGGCGGGTCAGCTGGAGGAGGTGCGCGATCAGTTCACCACCCGCAGCGGCCGCACGGTGCAGCTGCGCCTGCATGTGGAGCCTGGTGATGCGCCCTTCACCGCCCATGCAATGGAATCACTCAAGCGCTCGATGCTCTGGGATGAGCAGCGCTACGGGCTCGAATACGACCTCGATGAATTCAACATCGTGGCGGTGCGCCATTTCAACATGGGCGCGATGGAGAACAAGAGTCTCAATATCTTCAACTCCAAGCTGGTGCTCGCCGATGCGGCCACCGCCACCGATGCGGAGCTCGAGCGGATCGAAAGTGTGATCGGCCATGAGTATTTCCACAACTGGACCGGTAACCGCATCACCTGCCGCGACTGGTTTCAGCTCTCGCTGAAAGAAGGGCTCACAGTGTTCCGTGATGCCAGCTTCACTTCGGATCTGCATTCCGCCGCGGTGAAACGCATCGAGGATGTTTCTCTGCTGCGCAACACGCAGTTCCGCGAAGATGCCGGGCCAACGGCGCATCCGATTCAGCCTGATCACTACCAGGCGATCGATAACTTCTACACCACCACGATTTACGAAAAGGGATCCGAGGTGATCCGTGTGCTCCACACCCTGCTGGGTGAGGAGACGTTCATGCGCGGCATGGCTCTGTATGTGAGCCGTCATGACGGTACCGCCGCCACCTGCAACGATTTCGTGCAGGCCATGCAGGATGCCGCCGAGCAGGCCTGGGCGCAGGGCGCCGCGCTGCCTCGCTTTGATTTCGCACAGTTCTGCCATTGGTACAGCCAGGCCGGAACGCCGTTGCTGCAGATCGAGCGCCATTGGGATGGCGAGCAGGGCACCCTGCAACTGCAGGTGCGCCAGAGCACCCCTCCCACTCCCGGGCAGCCCGAGAAGCAGCCCTTGGTGATCCCTCTGGTGCTGGGCTTGGTGGGCCAGGCCGGCGAACCGTTGCCGGTGCGTTTGCAAGGGGAAAGTGTTGCTGAGGCTCGCTCGGAAGCACTGGCCCATGCCTGGGGCCATGGAAGCCGACTGCTGGTGATCGATCAGCCCGAGCAGAAGATCTGCCTGGAGGGCCTGGAGCCCCACAGCCATCCACCGGCGCTGTCGCTGCTGCGGGGCTTCTCGGCACCGGTGAAGCTGACGCTGCAGCGCGGCACCAACGAACTGCTGCACCTGCTCGCCTCCGACAGCGATCCCTTCGCCCGCTGGGATGCCGGCCAGGTGTTGCTGCGCCAGGCGGTGCTCGAGCGCGCGGCCGGCTCGCCTAACGATGAGCTGGAAGAAGGCCTGGTGGCGGCCTTCGATCGCATCCTGGCGGAGGTGGGCCTCTGCGATTCCAACCGCAGCATGCTGCTGGCGCTGCCCGGCCTACCGGAACTGGAGGATGCGGCCGTGGCCGCAGCCGGCTTCTCGGATCCGCCGGCGCTGTTTCAGGCCCTGCTCGATCTGCAGCAGCGTTTCGGCAGCGAGCTGGCCGAGCCGCTGGAGCACACCCTCGAGCGCTGCCGGCCCCAATGGCTGCTGGCCTGGCCCGATGGTGTGGGCGACCGCGACCTCACAGCCACGGCCTGGAGCTGGCGGGTGGCCGCAGGCGATGTGGGCGTTCGCGCCGAAGCGGCAGCGGCTGTGGGCGGCCCTTCGATGACCCTGGCCCGGGCGGGGCTGCGGGCTCTGCAGTGCCACGACACCCCCGAGCGCACCGCGGCCATGGCGGCGTTCCATGAGCGCTGGCAGGACAAGCCGGTGATCCTGGATGCCTGGTTTGCGCTGGAGGCCTCAGCCCCGTTCGGCGATGGCGTGGCCCGGGTGCAGGCGCTGCTCGAGCACCCGCGCTTCGATCCAGCCGCTCCCAACTCGATCCGCGCTGTGCTGGGCGGCTTTGCCGGCAACGTGGCCCAATTCCACAGCGCCGATGGCCGCGGCTATCGGTTCATGGCTGAGCAGATTGGCCAGCTCGATCAACGCAACCCGATCACGGCTTCGCGCATGGCCAAGCTGTTCAGCCGCTGGCAGAGCTATGGCCCAGAGCGCAGTGCCCGCATGCGTGAAGCGCTCGAGCAGTTGGCTGCAGCGTCGCTCTCCACCAACACCCGCGAGGTGGTGGGCCAGTGCCTCGGGCAGGCCTAACGGCGGCTGCCCAGCGGTGAGGCGGGTGCGCTGAACAGGCTCTGGTGCAGACGCCCTAGGCCCTGTTTGCGGGCCTCACCGCCTTCGGGGCCGGCGTATTGGCCCCAAAGCCCTTCCCAATAGAAATAGATCACGCCGTGGCCGCGTTCGGCGGCCAGCCGCACCTTCTCGCTCAAGGTGGGCAGCGCTGTGGTGCGGCCGCCGAAGCCGGAGAGGATGCCGATCTCCACGGGGATGCCCCAGCTGCTCGCTTTCACCAGGGCCGGTTGCTGCAGATCGCGTTCGTACCCCTTCACGGAGTAGGCGTAGTTCTGCACCACCAGCTCGTCGATCAGGCCTCCAAGGGCCCAGAGTTCCCAATCCTGCAGCCAGTGGTTGTAAGCAAAGCGAAACGGCCCGGGTGAAAGGCTCACGTAGGGGCTGCCCTGCCCGCTGCGCTTGAGCGTGGCCCTCAGCTCCCGCAGCAGGCTGCTCAGCTGCTTGCGCCGCCACACCATCCAGGTGCGGTCGGTGTGGTTGTCGGGCGGCTGAACACCGTTCTCCCGGGCATAGAGGGCGCGGGTATAGGGGTCGTAGCCCAGCTCTACGGGCCAGGCGAAGTGGTCATCGAGCTGGATGCCATCCACCTTGCAGCGCTGCACGATCTCGCCGATCAGGCCGAGGAAGCGCTCGCGCACCCCGGGGTGGGCTGGGTTGAGCCACACCATCTGTTTGCCGTGCATGGTGACGGCGCTGGTGCCATCGCGTTTCTGCAGCACCCACTCCGGGTTCTGGCGCACCACCTCCGCTTCGGCTGGCTCCATCAGGCCGTACTCAAACCAGGGAATCACCCGCAGGCCGCGGCGGTGGGCAGCACTCGTCATCAGGCAGATGGGATCGTGGCGCGCGCCTGATTGCACCAGCGCCGGCTCGATCGGGGCCCAGCGGCTGCGGTGAAACGTGGTGCCGCGGCTCCACACGTTGGGATAGAGCGTGTTGAAGCCGGCCTCTGCCAGTTCCCCCACGGCCCGCTCAATCCGCTGGGGCTGGTAGTAGAGCGGGCTGGGGCTGTTGGTCAGCCACACCCCCACCCGGCGTGAATCGGCCCAGGCCCCTGCCGGTAACAGGCTGAGCAGTGCGGCGGCAATCCAGTGCCTGATGTGGCCGCGGCTCAACGGAACATCGAGCTCACGGAGCTTTCGTCGTGGATGCGCCAGATGGCTTCGCCCAGCATGTTGGCCACCGAGAGCACCTGCAGCTGAGGGAAGCGGCGATCGTCGGAGAGGGGGATCGAGTTGGTCACGATCACTTCTTCAAACAGGCCTGGCGCTGAGAGCCGCTCGATCGCAGGCCCCGAGAACACGGGGTGGGTGGCGCAGGCCAGCACGCGGGTGGCGCCGTTCTGGCGCAGCAGGCGGGCACCGGCGCAGATGGTGCCGCCGGTGTCGATCATGTCGTCGATCAGGATCGCCGTCTTACCGGCCACATCGCCGATCACGGTGAGGCTTTCCGCCACGTTGTGCCCCGAGCGGCGTTTGTCGATGATCGCCAGGGGGGCGTCTTTCATCTGCTTGGCGAAAGCTCGGGCCCGGGCCACGCCGCCCACATCGGGTGAGACCACCACCACATCACCAAAGTCTCGGCCGGCCAAGTAATCCACCAGCACCGGTGAGCCGTAGATGTGATCGCAGGGGATATCGAAATAGCCCTGGATCTGGGCGGAGTGCAGGTCCATCGCCAGCACCCGATCCACGCCCGACACTGTGAGCAGGTTGGCCACCAACTTGGCGGTGATCGATTCACGCCCGGCGGTTTTGCGATCGGCGCGGGCGTAGCCGTAGTAGGGGATTACTGCGGTGATCTGCCGGGCGGAGGCCCGCTTGCAGGCGTCCACCATCACCAGCAGCTCCATCAGGTGATCGTTCACCGGAGCGCAGGTGGGCTGGATCAAGAAGACGTCGCAGCCGCGGATCGATTCCTGGATCTGGATATAAAGCTCACCGTCGGCAAAGCGCTTGATCACGCGCGGGCCATCGGGCACGCCGAGATAGGCGCCGATTTCCCGGGCCAGGGCCTGATTGGCGGTGCCGCTGAACAAGCGCAGCCGCCGGGTGTCGTGGCCCACGTGCGCCTGATCGACCCGTTCTGCGGTCAGGAAACTGGTCACGGCGGCCGCTGGCGCGAACGGTGGAACCCCGATCGTAGAAGCCACCCGGATCCCTGGCCGCGCCCGATTGATGACAGAGCCCTCCCCCAGCGCTGAGATCCACCGGGCCCCATGGCCTTCCGCCGGCCTGGTGCTGCTGGCCCCAGGAGGCGTCAGCCCTGCTGATGGGGCGCGCCTGGCAGGCTTGCTCGGGTTGCGGTCGCTCGCCTGCATTGCGGAGCGGCAGGCCGATCCCCAAGCATGGATGGCCCGTCTGGCTGCCGAAGTCCAGGGCTGGTTGCTGCCCCTGGGCCTTGATCCAGGCGCGGAGCTGGAGCAGCCCGGCTGCTGGAGTGAAGCCCTCGGGGCCTGGCGTCAGCCCGTGCTGCTGCAGCTGTCAGCTGCCGAAGCGGCATCCGGGTTGGCGCGCGCCTACACCGCCTTGCTGGTTACTGCCGGGGTGCCGCTGGTGGGTTTGGTGCAGCTGGACGGGCCATGGCAGCCAGAGGGGCGGAGGCTGGATAGCCTCCCCTGGCTGGGTTGGCTATCGGCCGAGATGCCGCAGGCCGGAAGCCTTGAGGAGGAAGCCGCTGAAGCGCTACGGATGCATCTACTGGCCCGCTGGCAACTCAGTTCGGCCATGCCTGCTGAGCCTGCGCATCCACTGCCCTGAGCAGATTGTTCGGCTGCTGTTGGGGCTTGAGCGGCAAGGTGCGGAACTCGAGCCGCTCGCCGGGGCGAAGGGCCACGGCCAGCAGGCTTAAAGCCTCGCTGCGGGTGAGGTTGGTTTCCACTTGCCCCTGCAGCTGCTGGAGCAGAGCGGGCAGCTGTTGCAGCTGTTGGCTTTGGGCCATCTGGCGCAGCACGCTCTCCACCGCCATCTGCTGGCGGTCGCGTCGCCGCTCCTCTCCATTGGCCTCATCGCGGAAGCGCAGCAGCTGCTCCACCTGCTTGCCATCCATCACCTGAAGGCCGCCCTCCAGCCGAATCATGTAGTTCTGGGTCTTGTCGGTGTAGCGCATGCTCCGGTCGGGCGAGAGCTCCACCCGCCCGATGCCATTCACCAGGTCGCGCAACGCCGCCCGGGGCAGCACCACATAGCGATCGGGTTGGGCCTGGGGTAGGCCTACCAGCTGAGCCGCAGCGCCGGCTACCAGTGCCGGGCCGCCCCGCTTGTAGAGGCTCCCCAGGGCCACGGGCTTCTTGTCGCCGGGGAGCTGCACGGCTGCTTCCACAGGCAGGCTCAGCAACTGCAGCGGTCCTTCCGGGTTCACCTGCACGAGCAGCAGCGCATCGCTGTTGGCGGGGGTGGCAGCTGTGCCGGCACCCAGCTCATCGGCATCGGAGCCGATGAGCAGCACGCTGATGGCACGGCTGGGCGGCTCGGCCAGATCAGCGGCGTTGGGCGGGCCCTGATCGCGCGCGCTGCGATCGCTCTCCGGCCAGATCAGCCCCAGAAGCGCCAGGCTGCTGGCGAGGCCCAGTCCGGCGGCCAGCAGGCGAAGGGCAGCCCGCTCACGCGTGCGGCGCTGCGGGCGTGGCTGGGCGGGAGCCAAAGCAGAGAGGCCATCAACAATCGCTCCACTTTGACCGAGCTGCGCCGCTTTGCTGCCCTGCCGCCTGGCGCGCTCGATAGCTTGTGCAGCCAGACACCACGCTCCGGCCGGCTCCGTTGACTTCCGCCGCTATCCCCCCGCACGAGCGCGCCAAGCCCCTGGCCAAGGGCAGCACGTATCCCGCCAAAGATCTCTGCAGCCAGTGCGGCTTGTGCGACAGCCGCTGGGTGGCCTATGTGAATGACAGCTGCGCTTTCCTGCATCAGCGCTTCGAGGCGATGGAAACGGCCGCCCACGGCCGCAGCCGCGATCTCGATCACGAAGACGAGCTTTATTTCGGTGTGCAGCAGCGCATGCTCACCGCCCGGCTGCAGCAGCCGATCGCTGGTGCCCAATGGACCGGCATCGTCAGCCGCATCGGTGTGAGGGCCCTGGAAACCGGCTTGGTGGATGCGGTGCTGTGCGTGGGCCAGAGCGAGGATGATCGCTTCACCCCGGTGCCGCGACTGGCCCGCACCCCTGAGGAGGTGCTCAGCGCCCGGGTGAACAAGCCCACCCTCTCGCCGAATCTCGAGGTGCTCGAGCAGCTCCCTGGCAGCGGCATTAAGAAGCTGTTGGCGATCGGCGTGGGCTGCCAGATCCAGGCGCTGCGGGCCGTGCAGCCCACCCTGCCGCTGGAGGAGCTGTTCGTATTGGGCCTGCCCTGCGTCGACAACGTGTCGCGCCAAGGCCTGCAGACCTTCCTTGAGAGCACCGTGAGCTCACCGAACACCGTGGTGCATTACGAGTTCATGCAGGACTTCCGCATCCACTTCCGCCACAGCGATGGGCGCGAAGAAACGGTGCCGTTCTTCGGGCTCGATACCCCGAAGCTCAAAAACGTCTTTGCCCCCAGCTGCCTGAGCTGCTTTGACTACACCAATGCCGGAGCCGATCTGGTGGTGGGCTACATGGGCGCCAGCTTCGGTCGCCAATGGCTCACGGTGCGCAACCCCAAAGGCCAGCAGCTGCTGGATCTGGTGGAGGCCGAGCTTGATACGGCTCCTGTGACCAGCGCCGGCCAGCGCCAGGCGGCGGTGCAGCAGGGCATCGAGGCCTACGACAAGGCGGTGAAGCTGCCGCTGTGGGTGGCCAACCTGATCGGCTTTTTTGTGGAGCGCTTCGGTCCGAAGGGCCTCGAATACGGTCGCTTCTCGATCGATTCCCACTTCACCCGTAACGCCCTGTGGCTGCGCCGCAATCACCCTGACAAGGTGGAAGAGCACATCCCGGCCTTTGCGCGCCGGATCATCAGCCGTTACCGGCTCCCGGATTGATGCGACGCGCCGGCGTTCTGCTCCATCCCACCGCCCTGCCCGGCTCGCCGGTGTGCGGCACCTTTGGAACCTCGGCGCACCAGTGGCTTGATCTGCTGGCTGATCACGGCATCAAGGCGTGGCAGCTGTTGCCCCTGGCGCCGCCCGATTCCCTCGGTTCGCCCTACAGCTCCCCCAGCAGCTTTGCGCTGAATGGCTGGCTGCTCGATGGCGAGCAGCTTGTGGTCGCTGGGCTGCTGGAGCAGTCTGATCTCGATGCTCTCCCCCACGGCGGTGACCCGGGTCGGTTGGATCTGGCCGGAGTGGATCAGCGCGCCGACTTGCTGGCCGCCGCTCTGTTGCAGCGTTTCCCCCAATGGAATGCCGCCCTGAAGGAGCGCTTCGCCACATGGCGCGCCCAGCAGAGCGCCTGGTTGGTGGATCACTGCCGCTACTGGGTGCTGCGCCGCCGCTTCAACGCCCAGCCCTGGTGGCTGTGGCCGCAGCCGCTGGCGCGGCGCCAGCGCTCAGCTCTGTTGGCCTTGGATCGTGAGGAGCAGGCTCTGCTGCTCCAGGAGGCCCTGGTGCAGTGGCAGCTGCAGGAGCAGTGGCAGGCGCTGCTGGATCACGCCCGCCAGCGCGGCATTCAGGTGATCGGTGATGTGCCCTTCTACGTCGCCCACGACAGTGCCGATGTGTGGAGCCATCGGCGTCTGTTCTCTGCTGCTGCCGATGGCAGCTTGAGCCAACAGAGCGGTGTTCCCCCCGATTACTTCTCCGCCACGGGCCAGCTGTGGGGCACTCCGGTGTACCGCTGGCCGCTGCACCAGCTCACGCGCTTTCGTTGGTGGCTCAGGCGCCTGGAGCGTCAGCTGAGCTTGGTGGATCTGCTGCGCCTCGATCACTTCCGCGCCTTGGAAGCTGCCTGGTGCGTGCCTGGCGGGGATCGCACGGCAGAGCACGGCAGTTGGCGGCCGTCTCCAGGCGGCAGCCTGCTGCGCTGCCTGAGCCGCCGCTACCGCGGCCAGCACCTGCCGCTGATCGCAGAAGACTTGGGCGTGATCACCCCCGCTGTTGAAGCGCTGCGGGATCGCTATGGGCTGCCGGGGATGAAGATCCTCCAGTTCGCCTTTGATGGCGATCCCGAGAACCCCTACCTGCCGGCCAACTACAGGGGCCGCAACTGGTGCGTGTACACCGGCACCCACGACAACGCCACCTGCATCGGTTGGTGGCAGCAGCTCAGCTATGAGCAGCGTCATCGGGTGGAGCGGCTGGTCGGCCCGGTGCAGGCCCCGGGATGGCAACTCCTGGAGTTGGCTTTGGCCAGTGAGGCTGATTGGGCTGTGGTGCCGCTGCAGGATCTGTTGCAGCTCGGCGATGAGGCACGGTTCAACACCCCGGGCACCAGCGAGGGCAACTGGCAGTGGCGGCTCAGTGGTGGCCTCGAGGCGATTCGAGGCCCGCTTAAGGGGTTTGGGGAGCTGGCGCAGCGCCACCAGCGTTGAGGTTCCGCTGCGGCAGTGGCAAGCGGTATTGGCCGGGCTGCTTCTCAATCGGCGGTAAGGCGGATCCGTTCCAAAGGATCTCAGCCGGTTTCGGGGTGGGGTAGACGCTGAGCTCCAGCGGTGGTTCGAGCTGCCACACCAGTTGGCCCTTGGCGCCGCTCAGTTGGGAGCTCTGGCCGCCGTCGCTGCGCAGGTTGATAGTGCTGGCCTGGCTGAGATTCAGCTTAAGCACGCCCAGTTTGGGTGGGCTGGTATCGCTCTGCTGGAGTTGGTTCAGGGCGTCGCGCCCCACTCCACGGCTGGCCTGTTGTAGGGGCCGCAGCTCCGGAAAAGCGCCCAGCAGGGTGGTGCCAGGGGCTGCCGGTTTGCGTTGTTCGGCGGCCGGCAGCGGGGCGATGGGCCTGAGGCTCAGCAGGTTGGCGGCGGCCAGCTGGCGTTGCTGCAGGTTCAGCGCGTAGATCAATCCCAGACAGATCCCGCCGTAGAGCAGCCCCCCCTGCCAGGTGCTGAACACATCGATCGAGCCGGGTGTGAAGCGTTTGAGCAGGCCACCGTTCTGGCTGCGGGGGCCGTGCTGTTGGCTCTGCGGCGGCAGTGCCACATCGAGGCTGCCTGGGGGCAGTGCCAGGTGCTGCTCGATCAAGGGGAGCATCGTGCGCAGGTAGGCCCCTTCCGGCAGCCGATCACGCCAACCCCGCTCAAGGGCTTCCAGCACAGGTGTGCTGATGCGTGTTTCCAGGGCGAGTTGGCGCAGATTCAGTCCCCGCGCCTCCCGCTCCTGGCGCAACCGCCGGCCCACCGCCAGCAAGGGGTCTTCCTGGGGTAGCCCATCGTTTGGATTGCCGGCCCGCTGGCCCCCGCCACGTTGGAACACGCGGCCAAGGCTGGACAGGCGTGGGGCAAGCCTGGGCATCAAGGCCGGTGGTGCGGATCCGGCCATTCTTGGGGATCCAGGCGCCGCCAGCGACCCTCCGGCAGCTCACCCAGCGCAATTGATCCGATCGCCACCCGTTGCAAATCCAGCACCGGATGGCCCAGCAGCTCCGCGGTGCGGCGGATCTGGCGGTTGCGGCCCTCATGCATCACCAGCTCGAGCGCCGTGGCATCCCGCTGTTGCTCAAGGCGCCGCAGCTCCACGGGCTGGCTGGGCTGGCCATCGAGGGGAACGCCTCGGGCCCACTGATCGAGAACCACCTGGCTGGGTTGGCCCCGCACCCAGATCCGGTAGGTCTTGCTGTGCTGGAAGCGCGGGTGGGTGAGCTGCAGGGTGAGGGCGCCGTTGTTGCTGAGCAGCAAGGCGCCGCGGCTGTGGAAGTCGAGGCGCCCCACCGGATGCAGACCCTGGCCGCTGGCCAGTTCGGGCGGCAGCAGATCGAGCACGATCGGCCTGCCTTCGGGGTCGTGGCAGCTGCACATCACGCCGGCCGGTTTGTTAAGCAGCAGCACTAGCGGCGGTTGAGCCTTGGCCAGGGGGCGGCCATCGAGGCAAATGGCATCGCGCTCTGGATCGGCTCGCTCGCCCAACTGCGCCGTGCGCCCATTCACGCTCACCCGGCCGGCGCGCAGCAGGGTTTCGGCGTGGCGGCGCGAACCCAGTCCGGCGGCGGCGATCAGCTTCTGCAGCCGCTCTTCGGGCATCGCCAGGGCCTTGCTAGCTCGCATTCTGCCCAGGAAAAAGGTGGTAGGTTTACGAAACACCCGAGTTTCGTAAACCGTTCGCTGCATGCCCTCGCTTCCGGTGATCCGTTCCGAGCGCGATGTCGCTGCCCTCGCCGGCGGTACCGATCTGGTGCGCTCGTATCTGCGGGACATCGGCCGGGTGCCGCTGCTCAGCCATGAGCAGGAGATCACCCTGGGCCGTCAGGTGCAGGACCTGATGGCGATCGAAGAGCAGCGCGAAGAACTGCGCCTGCGCGCCGGCGGTGAGGACCCCACCGACGATCAACTGGCTGAAGCGGCAGGCATTACCCCGCAGCAGCTGAAAAAGCGCCTGCGCAGCGGCCAGCGCGCCAAGGAGCGGATGGTGGCGGCGAACCTGCGCCTGGTGGTGAGCGTGGCGAAGAAATACACCAAGCGGAACATGGAACTGCTGGACCTAATCCAGGAGGGCACCATCGGCCTGGTGCGGGGTGTGGAGAAGTTCGACCCCACCCGCGGCTACAAGTTCTCCACCTATGCCTATTGGTGGATCCGCCAGGGCATCACCCGCGCGATCGCTGAGAAGAGCCGCACGATCCGCCTGCCGATCCACATCACTGAAACCCTGAACAAGCTCAAGAAGGGCCAGCGCGAGCTGGGCCAGGAGCTGGGCCGCACTCCCACCGTGACCGAACTGGCGGAGTTTGTGGAACTGCCGGAAGAGGAGGTGAAGGATCTGCTCTGTCGTGCCCGTCAGCCCGTGAGCCTGGAAACGAAGGTGGGCGACGGCGACGACACCGAACTGCTGGATCTGCTGGCGGCAGAGGGCACCCAGCCGGAGGAGCTGGTGGATGGGGAGTGCCTGCGCAGCGACATGCGCGATCTGCTCGAACAGCTGCCCGATCTGCAGTGCCGCGTGCTGAAGATGCGCTATGGCATTGGCTTTGAGGAGCCGATGAGCCTCAGCTCCATCGCTCGCGAATTGGACATGAGCCGTGACCGCGCCAGGAGCCTGGAGCGCCGGGCCCACGACGAGATGCGCCGGCTCTCGCAGGAGATGGGCGCCTACCTGGCGGCCTAAGCCTTAAAAGAACTGATCGAAGTTGTCGAAGTCCACGGCGCTGAAGGTGCCGTTCTCCACCTGCAGCATCAGGCGCTCCAGCTGCACCCACAGAGCGCCGGCCGTGGCCAGCGACAACAGCAGCGCCACCAGCAACGCTGCACCGGCCGCGAAGCCGAACACCTGCAGGCTGCCACCGATGAACAGGGTGATGCCCAGCACGATGCCGGTGTAGCTGAGGTTCGTCTCGAAACAGCCCAGGGGCAGCAGCGCCAGGCGGTCTTGCTTCCAGCCGTTCAGCTTGTCTTGAACCAAGCGGGCGAAAGTGAGGCCGCTGAGCACGCCCATCGCCAGGCCCACACCCGCCAGCACGTAAGGCGGCTGGAGATAAGGAGCGAACTCCAGCAAGATCTCCTGGGCATCCAGGTCGCCGTAGTCGCCGCTGGCCAGGTCCTGGGCGGCTTCGCTCAGGTTGATCGGGGCCAGAGACATCGCGGTGCGTTCAAGTGGCGCCGACCCTAAGCGGCCAGGGGATTGAGGCGGGTGAACAGCTGATCGCGGAGGCGACGCACCAGACGCTGGGGAGCGAAGGTGCGGCCCAGCAGCTCCAGCAGACCGCGCAGATCCTCGGTATTGAGTCGGTCGTCGCGCACCAACGTGAGCAGCAAGCGTTCGCGGATACTGCGGCCCTCCTGGCCCAGCAGCAGCTTCAGCCCGGCGCCGGCCACGGGCAGCAGTTCAGCGCCCACGGCGCTTTCATCGTTCTCCACCACAGCCAGCAGGCTCTCCAGCCGCTGCAGCTGCAGGCGGCCTTCGCTATCGAACAGCACCTCCAGCAGCTTCTCGCGCATTTCGGCGGTGTCGCCCGCCAGCAGCCGCTTGGCCACGTAGGGATAGGCCACGCGGATGATGCGGAAGCTGGGATCGAGCCGTAGGGCCAGGCCCTCCTGGCTCACCACCGCCCGAATGATCAGGGCGAAACGGGCCGGCACGCGGAAGGGATAGGCGTACATCAGCTCCGAGAAGCGATCGGTGATCGCCTTGAAGTTGAAGGAACCCACGTTGTCGCCCAGGGCACCGCCGAGCACCTCTTCCAGGGCGGGCACGATTGGCGTGAGATCGGTGTTGGGGTTGAGGAAGCCCAGATCCACGAAATCCTTGGCCAGTGAGGCGAAGTCGCGATTGATCAGGTGCACAACGGCCCCGGTGAGGGTGAGCCGGTCGCTGTCGCTGATCGAATCCATCATTCCGAAGTCCACATAGGCCAGATGGCCCATGGCTCCAGTTTTGCCTGGCAGGGCAAAGAGATTGCCGGGGTGGGGATCGGCATGGAAGTAGCCGAACTCCAGCAGTTGCTGCAGGCCTGAAATCACGCCGGTGCGGATCAGTGAGGCCGGATCGAGGCGCTGGGCTTCCAGCTCCTGGCGTTGCTGCAGCTTGGTGCCGTTGATCCAGGTGGTGGTGATCACCCGCTGAGCCGACAGGCTGCGGTCAACCCGCGGCACGATCACCGCCGGGTTGCTGGCAAACAGGCGCCCGAAGCGTTCGGCGTTGTCAGCTTCTCGTCGATAGTCGATCTCTTCAAACAGCGAGCGGCCAAATTCGTCGATGATTTCGCCGAGGCCGAAGCCCAGGTTGAGCGGCAGGAGTGGTGCGGCGACCACCCCCATCAGCCGGATTAGCACCATGTCGCGGCGCAATTGCTGGGTGAGCCGCGGGCGCTGCACCTTTACCGCCACCCATGAGCCCCCCACGGGTTTGGCGCGGTACACCTGGCCGAGGCTGGCGGCGGCCACCGGGTGGTCGGGGAAGTCCTCAAACAGTTGCTCCACCGGAGCACCCAGCTCCTCCTCGATCGTCTGCAGAGCGATGGCGTGGGGGAAGGCCGGCAGGTTGTCCTGCAGCTTGGTGAGTTCATCCAGCCAATCGCGCCGCACCAGATCAGGCCGGGTGGAGAGGGCCTGGCCGAGCTTGATGAAGCAGGGCCCCAGGTTGGTGAGCGTGGTGAAGATCCGCTTGCCCAGCCGCTGCTGCACTTTCGGGTCGCGGCTGCCGCTCTGCACCGCCAACACCAACGCCAGCCCCAGCAGCTGGCTGAGCAGCACCACCAGCCGGCTGATCAAGAGCCACGGGCGAAGCAGCAGCCAGCGCAGATCAGCCCCCGGGTCGTAGCGATGGGCGGGGCTGCTCAACACTGGTGGCGCGTCACACTATGGGCAAACTCTAAGGAGATCGCCTGAGGGGCCATGGCTCTGCTGGAGCGCCTGCTGGCCGTTCCCCCGCCGTTGCCCCTGCACCTCCCGGCCCATGGCCGCGGCCGCGCCCTGGCACCTGGGCTGCGCCGTTTGCTTCGCCAACCGCCTGGCGGCTGGGATCTACCGGAATTGCCGGAGATCGGTGACCCGCTCGAGGCCGAGGGGGCTGTGGCCGAAGCCCAGGCGGCGGCCGCGGATCTGCTGGGGGCGCAGCGCTGCTGGTTCGGCGTCAATGGCGCCAGCGGTCTGCTGCAGGTGGGCTTGCTGGCCCTGGCGCAGCCCGGTGAGCGGGTGCTCTTGCCCCGCAACCTGCACCGCTCCCTCTTGCATGGCTGTCTGCTGGGCCAGTTGCGCCCGGTGCTGTTCGATCTGCCCTTCGATCCGGAGACAGGGCTGTGGTTGCCCCCCACGCCGGCGAGCTTCGAGAAGCACCTCCGTGAGACTCTGTCGGCAGGGCCGCTGGCGGCGGTGGTGCTGGTGTCGCCCAGCTACCAGGGGCTGGCTGCTGAACTGCCAGCCCTGGTGGCCCTGGCCCATCAACACGGGCTGCCGGTGCTGCTGGATGAAGCCCATGGCGCTCATCTCGGCCTCGATCCCCGCCTGCCGCCATCGGGTTTGGCCAGTGGTGCCGATCTGGTGGTGCAGTCGTTGCAGAAGGCGGCGGGCGGGCTTGCCCAGAGCGCCGTGCTGCTGCAGGGGGCTGGGGTGGATGAGCACCGCAGCCAGGCCATTGAGCGGGCGCTGCTCTGGCTGCAGACCTCCAGCCCCAGTGCCCTGCTGCTTGCCTCGGCGGAGGCCTCGCTCGACCATCTCCACAGCCATGCAGGCCGCCGCCAGTTGAGCCGGGCCCTCTCGATCGGCATGGCGTTGCGCGAGCGGTTGGAGCGGATCGGCGTGCCCCTGCTGGCCACCGCTGATCCCCTGCGCCTCTGCATCCACACCGCCGCCATGGGGATCAATGGTTTGGAGGCCGATGCCTGGCTGATGGAGCGGGGCGTGATCGCGGAGTTGCCTGAGCCCGGCTGCCTCACGGCGTGCCTGGGGCTTGATCCACCGCGGCGGGTGCTGCGGCTGTTGCCCCGGCGCCTCGATCAGTTGCGGCGGGCTTTGGGGGGCGATCCCATGGCTCCGTTTTCGGCGCCGCCCATCCCGCCGTTGGCGGAGCCTGAGCTGCCGCTGGAGCAGGCCTGGCGAGCGCCGCAGCAGCGCCTGCCCCTCGCCGAGGCCAGCGGGCGCTTGGCCGCCGAACCGCTCTGCCCCTATCCCCCCGGGATCCCCCTGCTGATTCCCGGTGAGCGCATCGATGCCGATCGTGCGGCGTGGCTGGTGCAGCAACAATGGCTGTGGCCCGGCCAGATCGCTGATACGTTGAGCGTTGTGGCCGATTGAGAGCCGATGGGAGCCCGAGGCGACGGCCCCTTCCAATGGGACTTCGTGACGCCTGGGCTGCCCGATGCCGCCTTCGCCGATGCACCGGGCTTCAGCCCCACGCCGCTGGAGCTGCGGGTGATGCTGCTGGCCCACCTGCGGCCGCGGCCGGATTCGCTGGTGTGGGATGTGGGCGGCGGCACCGGCGCCCTCGCCCTGGAAATTGCCCGGCTGATGCCCTCCGGGCAGGTGCACACGCTCGAGCGCGATCCGGAAGCGATCGAGTTGCTCAAGCGCAACGGCCAGCGCTTCGGCGCCGCCAACCTGCACATCCATGCCGGTGACGCCCCCGAGGGCCTGGCCCAGCTGCCGCCCTATCCCGATCGCGTGCTGCTGGAGGTGGGGCGGCCCCTGCGGCAGGTGCTCGATCTGGTGTGGGAAGCCTTGGTGCCGGCGGGGCGCCTGGTGATCAGCACCGCCAGCCTGGAGGGGTTGGTGGATGCCACCGACACCCTCAGCCGCCTCGAGGCCCGAGATCTTCAGGTGGTGCAGGCCACGGTGCATCGCATGCAGCGCCGCGGCAGCCAAGCCAGGCTGGCGGCGGCCGAACCGCTGTTTCTGATCGCCGCTGAACGCCCTTGATTCCGTCTCCCCGCACGCGCACTTCGCCCCAGCGTTTGCTCAGCGGTTACGCCGTTGGGGCGTTTGGGTTTGTGGTGGTGGTGCTGGGGGGCTGGTGGTTCACCCTGGCGTTGGGGGTGATGGTGCACCTGGGGCTGCTGGAGTATTTCCGGATGGCGCGCTTCAAGGGCATTCGCCCCGCCAGCAAAACCACTCTGGTGCTGGTGCAGTTGCTGCTGATCACCACCCAGTGGGCCCATGGCGGCGATGCCCAGGTCCTGGGTTTTTCGGCTGATCTGGCGGCGGCTGTGCTGCCACTCTCCGGTGCGGCGATCTGCGGCTGGCTGCTGCTGCAGCCGCTCACCGGGAGCATCGCCGACATCGCCTCGTCGATCTTCGCCTTGTTTTATCTGGGCTTTTTGCCCAGCTATTGGATCCGCCTGCGCGATCTCACGGATCCCGCCCTGGCGCCCCGCTTGAGCGCTCTCACCCAGGCCTGGCCCCACCTCAGCTCCGGCATGGTGTCGATGCTGATGGCCTGCTTCCTGATCGTCGCCACCGACATCGGTTCCTATGTGATCGGCCGCCGCTATGGCCGCCAGCCCCTTTCGCCGATCTCGCCGGGCAAAACGATCGAGGGCGCCTTGGGAGGCGTGGCTTGTGCAGCCTTGCTGGGCGGAGCCTTCGCCGAGGTGCTCGGCTGGAACTGGGGCTGGGCCGTGGGCGCGCTGCTGGGGGTTGTGGTGGCGCTGTTTGCCTTGGTGGGCGATCTCACCGAATCGATGATGAAGCGCGATGCCGGGGTGAAGGATTCAGGTGATCTGCTGCCAGGCCATGGCGGGATCCTCGATCGGATCGATAGCTACCTGTTCACGCCGGCGGTGTTTTTCACCGTGGTCACCCTGCTGCTGCCTCTGATCCGCTGAGGCGGCTCAGGGCGACACGCGGGCGCGGCCTTGCAGTTGCAGCAGCCCTCCTTCGAGGTTGGCGTTCTCGATGCTGATGTTGGGATCTGCAGGGAGGGCCACGCAGGGGCTGCCGTCTTCGCCGCAGAGCTCCAGATGGCCATCCACGGCGCGCGGGATGGTTTCGCAGCGATGCTCCTGGGCTTGCAGCACCAGCCGGTCGCGCTCGATGCTCACGCTCTTCAGCGGGGTGAGCCCCAGCAGCCCATCCACCAGCTGATCACCCAGCGGCCGCCAGTGCGGCGTGCAGAGGGAGCGGCCCAAGCCACCGGCGGAGAACGCCACGGTGCCCTCGATGTTGAACGGGTGCTCCAGCTGCACTGCCTTGCCCCGCAGCAGATTGCCCACCTGCACGTCGATGGCGTCGCTGCGCAGCTCCACGCGCTCGATCTCCAGCGAGCTGAACACCACGCGGCGTGCCACCAGGCTCACCCCATCCAGCCGACCGCGAAGCAGGCCCAGGCTGGAGCCTTGCAGCTGGAGCTCCAGGCTCTCCACCGCTTCGCACTGCTGGCGAATCCAGAACTGCAGGCCGCTGGCCAGCAACTGCAGCACGGGGCTGGAGCGTTGGGTTGGGGCGTCGTCAGCCATGCCAGATGCGAGCCACGGTGGTGGGCTGGTCGATGTGGGGCAGATGCCCGCAACACTCCAGCTCGGTGATGCGTTCTCCTAACAGAGCCTGCGCGGCCCGCTTCTGGGGTGCTCGCAGGATGCGGTCGTTTTGGCCCCAGAGCACCTGCAGTGGTTGGGTGGGCAAGGGATCGCCGCAGCCCGCGAAGCCTCCGCTGCGGGCGAAGGCCCCCAGCGCTCCGGCCCAGTTGGGGCAGGCGAGGTGCAGCGAGGCGATTTCCAGTTCTGCTGGTCCTACATCCCGATCCGGCATGGCAAAGGCCGAGCGGCAGAGGCCGCGGCGGATGGCGGGTAGCCCCAGGAAACGGGCCCCCAGTTGGTCGAGCAGCGGCGGCACCGGCATCGGTCGCCCGGTGAGGCCTGCCGGTGCCAGCAGCAGCAAACGCTCGATCTGCTCGGGGCAGCGGCGCGCCAGCTCCACGGCCACAGAGCCGCCCATCGAAGCGCCAATCAAGCCCACGCGCTCAGCCCCGCTACGGCGGATCACCTGCTGCAACACCTGCTGAAGGTGATCGAGAACGGCCTCAGGCCCGTAGGGGGCATCAAGCGGCCTGGGGCAGAAGCCGAAGCCAAACAGATCCGGGATGAACAGTTGATGGGTTGGAGCCAGCAACGGCGCTAGCCGCCTGAATTCCAGGTGAGAGCTGTCGAAGCCATGCAGCGCCAGCACAGGCGCCCCTTCGCCAACCACCGCCACGGGCCATGGCCCACCGGGGAGATCTGGCAATATCCACCACTGCACAGCTGCCGCTAGGGCGCGCCCATCGGGATCCAGCAGGCGATCAGCGGCCCGGGCCAGAAGCTCCTGGCCGGAGGAAGAGCGTGCCGTTGTCATCACAGATCAGGCCTGGCTGGCCTGCAGCTGGGCTTCGCTGCTGGTGGTGGTGCTCACCAAGGCCGCGAGCACATCACTGGGCTGCACCGCAAAGGGCAGGTGGTGCAAATCCGACTCCGGCCGGCAGGCAAAGGCCGCCACCTCCTGCAAAGCGCTGAGGCTGGCCTGCTTGAGGCCGAGCTCATCGAGGCTCACGGGCACCCCCAGCTCCTGGAAGAAGGGCAGCAGTTGCCGGCGGGCTTGTCCGGCCAGCCGGTTGCCGCCGATCACTTCTTCCAGGCGCAACTGCACCAGGATGCCGAAGCCCACTTTCTCGCCATGGAGATGGCCGTGGCTGGCGTGGAGCTGGGTGAGGCCGTTGTGCACGGCATGGGCGGCCACGGTGCGGCAGCGGGCGCCGCCGATGCCTCCGATCAGCCCGGCCGTGAGGCCGGAGGCCTCGGCCACCCGCACCCAGGCCTCACCCCCGGGATTGGCCATGGCGTCCTTGGCCTCCAGCAGCAGTTGATCGCGCAGCACCCGAGCCATCTGCACGGCCTGCTGCACCAGGCCATCACTGCTGGCACCGCTGCTCACAGAAGCTTCGTACCACTTGGCCATGGCATCAGCGATGCCGCTGGCCAGGGTGCGCGGCGGTGCCTGCCGCACCAGTGCGTGGTCGAACACCAGCAGATCCGGGCAGCGATAGAGGGCCACGTCGCCTTCGAAGGCCCCTTCGGCTGAATAGACGTTGGCGAGAGCCGTCCAGCCGGCGCAGGTGGCTGCGCTGGTGGGCACGGTGATGCAGGCCAGGCCGTGGCGGTGGGCCAGCAACTTGCCGGCATCGAGCACCTTGCCGCCGCCGGCGGCCACCACGGCATCGCAACCACCGGTGCTCAGGATTTGGCTGATCCGTGAGAGATCGCTCTTGCAGCAGTCGTGCTCGAGTTCGGCGCCGGTCACCGCCAGATCGCGTTGGCCCAGATCGGCGGCCAGCTGATCACGCAGTGATCGGGTGGCCTGGGAGCGGCCCAACAACAGTGGGCGGCGGCTCAAGTTCTGCAGCGCGGGCAGCGCTTCCTGCCAGGCCCCTTCACCCCGCAGAACAACCGCTGGTGCGATTGCGTGTTGCTGCATGGTGATGCCCACGATCAGCCCGATTGCCAAGGTTCCACTGTAGAAGTGACGAGGCAGCGGGTTCGCTGTTCCTGCGCTCAGGCATGGCACCCCCACTTCCTTCCGATCCAGGCCTGGCGGCTTTTGGCTCCAGCCTCACGGCCATCACCCTGGCGGAACTGGGCGACAAGACCTTTTTTATGGCCTTGATCCTGGCGGTGCGTCACAGCGCCCGCCTGGTGTTTGTTGGCGCGTTCGCGGCTTTGGCGGCCGTCACCCTGCTGTCGCTCGGGGTTGG
>Ga0194129_10001633_pt1 | contig 36187 bp, 29 predicted proteins | sample TA2KigCa35mmetaG_FD_150862 | JGI IMG/M metagenome (GOLD analysis project Ga0194129, IMG submission 150862) | Freshwater microbial communities from Lake Tanganyika, Tanzania - TA2015038 Kigoma Deep Cast 35m | ecosystem: Environmental > Aquatic > Freshwater > Lake | place: Tanzania: Lake...
TACCTACAAACTGGATGCTGCCTGTAAGACCTCATCGCTGGTGATGCCCAGGCGGAAAAAGGAGTTTGATGAAACGGAAAAAGCCATAATGGAAGCTGTTTTTTCGCTTACAGCAGGTTGGAGAAATTGGGAAGGGAACGAGGGAAAATAGCCCTACAAAAAGTCAATCACATTGTCCTTACTAATTCTTTGAACCGGGACCTCCGGGAAAGCATGCCTATTTTCGTAATCGTATTTACTCTTTTATGCCTTTTTTCGTAAGTACAACATTAATTATATGCCTATAATCGTCATTAGGATATTTTTGTTGTTGATTTACTGTTAGTTAATCTCCTGAAGGGGCAAACATGTTTTTCATCCTCTGTGCATTGATATTCAGAATTACTCCAAGCACCACCAAAAGCATACCTGTGTATTGCAGCCACACATAATGTTCGTCGAAGATGAACAGACCGGCAGCCGCTCCCCACAAAATGCCAACATAGCTCACCGCAGAAACCCTGCTGGCCAAATCTTCCTGGTAAGCACGCGTCATGAAAAATTGTCCGATTTGGGTGGTGACTCCTGTGGCTATCAACCAGCCATATTGCAATGCATCCGGCCATATCCACTCACCGGGATTGAATAGAAAATAGGATAAGGCTATGGGAACGCTTACCAGCGGAAAGTACAGCACCACCACATTGGGATCTTCAATGCCTTTGAGTTTCTTTATGGTATTGTAAGCAAGTGCAGAGAAAAATGCACCACCAAATCCGGCAAGCATTGGAATTACGGGTACCTGAAACCCGGCGCCGTTTACGAGCACAACGCCTGCAAAGGTGAGTAAGAAGAAAAACCATTGAATCCTTAGCACCTTCTCTCCCGCCATCCAAATAGCCAGAATGGTAGTGAGCACAGGCGCCAGATAGTGAATGATAATGGCATTGCCCAAGGGCATTTTCTGCAGTGTGAAGAAATAGCAAATCAATCCCATTGAACCATAAAAGCCACGCTGCAGCAGCAACAACTTGTTTTTACCCAATGGACTTACACCCAGTTGCAGAATGGTTATGTAGCCCAGTATAATTTGTACAATAGCCCTGAAGAATACCGTTTCTGCCACCGGAATACCCTGCAGCTTCTTCACACAAATATTCATAAGCCCAAAAGCAAAGCTGGCAATGAGCATCATCCAAATTCCTTTTGACAACCTAAATTTCATTTAATGAATGAATGAGCTGCCGGGTCTATTTCAAAAAGAGAGTTTATTGCCAAAATGCAGATATCTTATAAAGAAGTGCACGAATCTATTTTTTGGATTCGTCTACTGAGAGAAACGAATTTTATAAACGAATCAGAACATGAAAAAATGAAGGAAATGGCCGAAGAAATATCAAAAATCATGTATTCAATTTTGAAAACCTCAAAACTGAACACCTGACAATTCTTTCATTCCTTCACTTTTTCATTAAAATAAAACCTTAGGACACCTGGCTCAGCACGTTGTTCATGCTGCGCACAGCATCGGCCGATTTGGCAAACTCTGCTTTTTCAGTATCGTTGAGATCCAGATTTACAATTTTCTCCCAGCCGGATTTCCCCAGAATTACGGGCACACCAATACAAATATCGTTTTGTCCATATTCGCCTTCCAGATATACACAGCAGGGGAACATTTTTTTCTGATTGGCCACAATGGAATGCACCAATGCAGCCACAGAAGCTCCGGGTGCATACCAGGCGCTGGTTCCGAGCATTCCGGTGAGGGTTGCACCACCTACCATGGTATCTGCTTTCACCTTGGCGAGTGCATCTTCACTTGCAAACTGCGATGCGGGAACGCCTTTGTAGGAAGCCATACGGGTCAGTGGAATCATGGTGGTATCGCCGTGGCCGCCGATTACCATGCCATCCACATCGTTGGAAGGACAATTGAGTGCTGCACTGAGGTAGGTGCGGAAACGGCTGCTGTCCAGAATACCGCCCATACCGATGATGCGGTTTTTGGGAAGTCCGGTTGCTTTCAACGCCAGGTAAGTCATAGTATCCATAGGATTGGAAACTACCACGATTACGGCATTGGGCGAATGTTTCAGCACATTATCACAAACACTTTTCACTATGCCTGCATTCACACCAATCAGTTCTTCGCGGGTCATGCCGGGCTTGCGGGGAATACCGCTGGTAATTACCACCACATCGCTGCCAGCTGTTTTGCTGTAATCGTTGGTAGAGCCGCTGATGCTCGTATCAAAGCCATTGGTGGTGGCACACTGCATCAGATCGAGGGCTTTTCCTTCGGCGAAATTTTCTTTGATGTCCAGAAGAACCACCTCTGCGGCAAAATTCTTCATGGCGATGTACTCTGCACAGGAGGCACCTACGTTTCCGGCACCGATTACGCTAATTTTTGACATGGCTTTTTAGAATGATTTTATACTGCAAATTTAGGAAACCATGCGTATTTGCCGGTAAAGTGTTAAGCAATTGTGTAAAAAGATTCATCAAATTAAATTTTTCAAAAAATACCAATCCAATTCAGTTACTTATAATTATTTTTTTTAATTCATCTCACTTACTTTTGCAATCTTCTTTAATTTAAACTCATTTCATAAAATGAAAAACAAATACATTGACCTCATCAACCAGACATTTTACTTTCCACAAGAAGAGTTTAAACTTGATGACAACAATGACCTAATGTTCCATAATATTCCATTAATGGAGCTAATAAATCAGTATGGAACACCTTTAAAATTCACCTATTTACCAAAGATATCGGAGAATATTCAGAAGGCACGCACCTGGTTTAATGTAGCCATAGCAAAGGCAGACTATCAGGGCAAATACTATTATTGCTACTGCACCAAAAGCAATCACTTTCAATATGTAATTGAAGAAGTACTAAAGAATAACGTACATATTGAAACGTCCAGCGCCTTTGATATCAACATTCTTGAAAGTCTTTTCGAACAAGGCCTGATTAACAAAGACAAGTTTGTTGTATGCAACGGATTTAAACGCGAACAGTATATAGAAAACATCGCCAATCTAATAAACACCGGCTGGACCAACGTAATTCCGGTAATCGACAACTACCGCGAAATAGAACAACTGGAAACCCAGGTAAACGCACCATTCACCTGCGGTATTCGCATTGCATCAGAAGAAGAACCCAAATTCGAATTCTACACATCCCGCCTGGGCATTGGTTATAAAGACATTTTGCCTTTCTATCGCAGCAAAATCAAAAAGAACAAAAATGTGAACCTGAAGATGCTGCACTTCTTTATCAATACCGGCATCTACGACACTGCCTACTACTGGAATGAGCTACACAAGTGTCTTAAGGTTTACTGCGAACTCAAAAAAGAGTGCCCCACCCTCGACACCCTCAACATTGGCGGTGGTTTTCCCATAAAAAACTCCATGACCTTCGAGTATGACTATGAATACATGGCAACAGAAATCGTATCGCAGATAAAACAGGTTTGCACCGAAAACGGCATATCCGAGCCGGATATCTTTACAGAATTCGGATCATTTACTGTAGGCGAGTCCGGCGGAGCCATCTTCCGTGTACTCGATCAAAAACCGCAAAACGACCGCGAAAAGTGGAACATGATTGACAGTAGCTTTATGACTACCTTACCCGATGCATGGGCCATCAACAAAAAGTTTGTCATGCTGCCCATCAACCGCTGGGAAGAGGAATACGAGCGGGTTCTGTTGGGTGGAATCACCTGCGATAGTGATGATTATTACAATTCCGAGCAACATGTAAACGCCATTTACCTGCCTCAATACGACAAAGAAGACCCGCTGTACATTGGCTTTTTCCATACCGGTGCCTACCAGGAAAGCATTGGTGGCTACGGTGGCATCCAGCATTGTTTAACACCTTCACCCAAGCATGTCATTATTGACAAAGATGAAAACGGAGAGTACTATTTCCGCCTGTTCAGCAAAGAACAGAGCTATAAAAGTATGTTAAAGACGCTGGGATACATGTAATCCAAGTGTATTGGTTGGCGAAAACCAACACAAACCTTAGTACTCTAAATTCTGTTTTTCTGAGAAAAAACGCAAAGTGGCGAACACAATAAGCCCATTAATGACGATAAGTTCAGGGCCAATTTTATATCCGTGAAACAACGAGGCTGACAATTCATCCAGTCCCAGCTTGAGTTTTAGTTTCTGCTCGTAGTATGCAGGATTGCATAACAGATCCAGCACAAACACCAGCACAGGTCCCAGCAGGCATGCAGGCCACAGGAATGCTTCCCTTACTTTCCGTTTGGTAAGAATTCCAAAGGCAAACAATCCTAAGAGCGGCCCATAGGTAATGCCTGCAAACTTGATAATAAATTGAATGATGGATTTATCATTGATATACCTAAACAGAAAAACCATGATTAAAAACAACAAGGTAAAAGCCAGGTGTACCTGCATGCGTTTGTGTTTTCGCGCCACCTCATCGGTTTGGGTTTGCTGAATGTTCAGTACATCTATGCAATAACTGGAGGTGAGCGATGTGAGCGCCCCGTCAACACTGGGAAACAATGCCGAGATGAGTGCAATTACAAACACAATTCCAAGTCCGCCGGAAAATGCCTCACTGAGCGCCAAGGCAGGAAAAAGATCATCGCCGGCGGCCATAGCACCGTTGCCTATTATCACCGGATTCTTTGCCTGATAAACATGCAAAACAGCTCCCAACAGCAGAAACAATGCGTTTACACCTACCAGAATGGCACTCATTAGCATCATGTTTTTCTGCGAATCTTTCAGGTTTTTTACCGAAATATTCTTCTGCATCATCTCCTGATCCATGCCGGTCATAGTGATGGTAATGAACATGCCACCTAAAATTTGCTTGAGAAAGAAGCCGGGTTTACTCACATCCGTTACCCAAAATTGTGTAAGATGATTATCTGCTGCCATTTGCCAGGCACCGCTGAAATCGGTATTCAGTGCTTTGATGATGGCATACAAGCACAACACCAGCCCCAGCAACATGCCTGTGGTTTGCAGAGTATCCGTGATGATGATGGTTTTTACCCCGCCCTGAAACGTGTATAACAGTATCAGCAATAAAATCACCACTGTCGATAGCCAGAATGGGATATTAAACGCCGAGAATACAAACACATCAAGAATGCTCACCACCAGATACAGACGGGCTGTAGCACCTACGGTTCTTGAAAGAATAAAAAACGAAGCACCAATTTTATGGGCCTTCTCTCCCAGCCTTTTACCTAAAAAACTATAGATGCTGGTAAGGTTTAGTTTGTAATAAAGTGGCAATAGCACAAATGCCACAACCCAGTAACCAATCCAGTAACCCAGCACAAGCTGAAAATAGGTAAATCCGCTTTTCCCCACTTCGCCCGGCACACTCACAAATGTTACGCCAGACAAGGACGTACCGATCATGCCAAAAGCTACTAATAACCAGTTGCTGTTGCGGTTTCCAATAAAAAAAGATTCGCTGTCGGCATTGCGTGAGGTGTAGAATGCCACGGCCAACAACAAGAGAAAGTAACCAACGATGGCAACCAGTATGCTTCCGGATATCATATTATTTGGCTCCGATTAAGGTTTCCAGTTCTTTAAGGTTTTGAATTTGCTTTGGCACTTCTTCCATTGGCAAAAACACAAGTGAATTACTCTCAATACCCATTGCGCGGTACTTTTCAGGACTTAAATAATACATTCTGCCGGCCTGATCTTTGGCTGCAATGTAAGCCAGGTTTGCGGGTGCAATATTTAGCTCAAAAACATCTGCCGCACCATACCAGCGATAATTAAAGGGTTTGTAATGTGCCACCCAAGCCTGTTTAACATCGATGGGAATACCCTCATTATTGGTAAATTTAACGTCTACCCTTCCGGTGTCGGGAACAGACACAGGACGCGCCCAGGCAAAGGTGCCTGTGCTTCTTATGTTAATTGAACAGGCGGTTTGTCCGCGGGGCCTTACCTGTCCATACATCAGCATACGTTTTGCCTGCTGTATTCCAGATTCTTTGAAACGCGAATGATAATCGATAATGGCCAGTTCTTTTTTCTGCCTTATTTCAGCATATTTATTCATTTTGGCCAAAAATTCCATTTGCCGCGCCCGTGATTTTGCTGTTGATTTTTTAACTTTATCTTTTGGTTGTAATAAAGTAAATCTCCAGTAACCCGTTTCGGTGCGCAAATCCATAAACCATGCGCCGCCTGCACTGCTAAAACGAACATCACCGTATAAGGTTCCACGTATAAACAAAGCGCCAAACTCCCGGCTACCCATGGCACTTTCAATTTCCAGCGGATAATTTTGCAGTGGTTTCAATTCCGGGAACAAGGTTTCAGTTTTGTCGTAAACCGAAAACCGAAGAATATCTTTATCTTTTTTCTTGTCTACATATTCCTTTCTCAAACCCACCAGACCTCTTCCCCTTCGCAGGTTATATGCTCCCATTGCAAGTGCTCTGTCTTTCACGGGAGCCACCCAGTAGCCGCCAGCGTTTTCGAGACTTACCTTATTTGCACCCGGATCCAGCAGATAAAAATACCCTTCGGTTTCAAATCGGATTTCCTGTGTTGCGTTGTCTGAAGGGTATATCTCTAAAGCCGTTTTTTTACCGGCATAAAATGCATAATAATCGATTGGTTTGTTTTTAGAATCATCAAAGTCATAATCGTAATCATAAAAATGCTGCCATTTTTTTCGTGCGGGATTAAAAGCATAAAAACGATGTGACGTATCGGTTTGGCTTAAAAACATAAGACGCATGGAATAGCCTTCTTTTATACGAAGATCTTTATTATTATGTGAGGCACGCATGTGAAAAACCACACCAGGAGCCAGGTTATAGTTCCTTCCTGCACTGTCATAATTCAGGGGAAAACCATCGCAAAAAAAGCGGGAAGGCTTATTTTGCAGTATGCACTGCAGCTGATAATCCTTTTCTATGGATTTACCATCTGATGTCTCCACGGCTCCTTTGGGTACAAGCAAGGCCGCCTCAGCATTGAGGTAAAAAACCATGTCTTGTTGATTATCCCCGTCAAAATAGTATTTTCCAACAGAAAACTGAGAAAGGAATCCCTGATTGGCTGCTTTTTGAATACGACCATTTTCGGTGGGCCTGCAAGGAATAAAATTGGCAAATTGGCCTAGCTGGGAGGTATCCCCTGATAAATTTGCCCAAGGTGCCATTCTTGCATTGGTAAAAAGGGATGTTATATATTTATTTTCCCAAGGCATCAAAACGGCTTCCTGTGCTTGATAATGAAACTCAATTCGACGTATCTTGTCGCCATTCAGGGCTATTTCGATGTTTTGTTTCAGTACCGGCAAGTCATCCAGAGATTTTTCAGTCATCCAGCTCAGATTATCTGTGATAACGAGTTTTTCGAGGGCCAAAATACCTGCTACCGCAACCGGAATATCACCAATGGCATCCACACTGATTCCAAACTCCCTCAATCCCTTGATGCGCGATGCGGACTGAACGGCAAAGGGCAATTCTTTTTTTACATACGGGGCAATCAGTCTTAATCCCCGTACCCTCCAGTTTTGCATAAAGTCATAGTTCTCGGGAACCACCTCAAAAATCAGCGTAAGTCGATTTAATTTCCCTAGCCTATCATTAAACAAAATCTGATCCTCACGGCCATTTTTCAGCCAAATACTTACCTGATTTACCCAGGTAAGATGCTCCACATCCTCATCATTCAGGGTTCCACTAAATTTCAGCAATTGCACCTCGTCCAAATCATCCAGCAGAGGTAAAATATCGCAAACCCTGCTCACATCCACAGGGCCGCTTATTCTGATACGTTGAATACCATAAAACTTGCCCAGATTGGTTTTGATAAAATCAATATCCTTTTGCTGAGCAATCTCAACAGCCGTGCTGCGCATAATAAGGGCTGCAGCCGGTTTTACAAATACCTGCCCTTGCAACAATGAAAAAACTACTGAGAAAAAGCCAAGCACAAAAAACCTAAGCCGCATGGTTTGAAACAACACAAAAAACATACCCATTACAGCAAAGATGATTGCTTTATTTGAAATGCTACAGGCCGGTACGGGTTTTGTATAGTAAAATTGACATAAACAAGTAAAACTGCCCGATATTTGCAGTAGAATCAGTCATGGAAGAAGGCATTGTCAACCGGGTAGCCAATAGTGGGATTATCACCCTCAATCTGGAAAATTTCCTGCATCCCGGAAAACGAATAGGTATTGATGTTAAAGAAACCTTGTTTATGGGACTGATATTAAAAGAAAAAGATTTTAGAGACTGGATAAAAAACCACGATTGGGAACAGTATCGGGATGCCAATGTCTTTATTCATTGTTCAGCCGACGCCATTGTACCCACCTGGGCCTACATGCTCATCGGATCTAAACTTACGGGCATTGCCCATTTCTTTTTGTTTGGCAGTGAAGAAGCCCTCAATTCTGCTTTGTTCATGCAAGCACTCTCAAAGATTCAACCGGATGAATACAGCGATAAAAGGGTTGTGATTAAAGGTTGTGGAGATCAATATATCAGCCCAACTGCATACGTTGAAATTACCCGTCTGCTGCAGCCACATGTTAAAAGCCTAATGTTTGGTGAACCTTGTTCCACCGTTCCCGTTTTCAAAAAAGCCTAAACAGGACCTGGGCTGCTTAACTGCCTGTGCGAATAAGGGTCAGTGTATATACACGCAGATATTTTGCCTGATCTTCGGTAAGTTTTGCTTTGGGAACCATGCGGCTCATGTGTTTCACCCAGCCGGCTTCGTCATACTTTAAGGGATCTTTTGTTTTGTGGCAAGAAGCGCATTGCACATTCAGAATTTCCTTGCCCTGACTTAACCAGTATTGGGTGGCTCCGTGCTCAATGGACTCAGCCACTTCCAGTCTTTTTTGCAAATCAGCAGGTAGTGGCTCAGGTGTTTTTAAAGAGTGTTTTTCATGTTGGACTGGCTGTGGTTCTCCCACCTGAATATCCGGTACTGCAGACACATTTTTTTGCGCATTTTGGGTTTTTCTGGCCGCACACTGAAACATAATAATGACACTGGCCACACAAAATACACGATATATCCATTTGCTCATGCAACAAAGATAAACCAACCAATTAAAAAAAATCCTATTATTGCCGTAGCATGAAGTCAGACATTGAAATCTCCCGCTCTACCCCTTTGAAACCTATTGGTGACATTGCACAAAAGCTCAATATAGCCCAGGATGATCTGATTCCTTACGGAAGGACCAAAGCCAAAATTCCATTGAAATATCTTCAATCGGAAAAAAAAGGCAAACTGATTATGGTAACCGCCATCACACCCAACAAGGCTGGTGTGGGCAAAACAGTTACCAGCGTTGGACTTTCACTAGGTCTGAACCACATTGGCAAAAATGCCATGGTGGCACTGCGCGAGCCCAGTCTTGGACCTTGCTTTGGAATGAAGGGCGGTGCAGCAGGCGGCGGATATGCACAGGTGCTGCCAATGGAAGATATCAACCTGCACTTCACCGGCGATTTTCACGCCATTACCAGCGCCAACAACATGATTGCGGCTTTGGTAGACAACTACCGCTATTGGAATAAAACCGGTGAAAACACCCTCACACAACTTCTTTGGAAGCGTGTACTGGATGTGAACGACCGCATGCTCCGTCACATGGTAAGTGGGCTGCATGGCAGCACCAACGGCATTCCTACGGAAACCGGCTTCGATATTACACCCGCTTCCGAAATTATGGCATTGCTTTGCCTCAGCGAAAACCTGGAAGACCTGGAACGCCACATTGACCGCATTGTGGTGGGATATGCTGGCAAAAAACCCGTAACCGTTGGCGATCTGGGCTTTGGCTCCAGTATTGTAGTTTTGCTTCGCGATGCCATTATGCCCAACCTGGTTCAGACAACCGAACACACACCCGCTATTATTCACGGTGGACCTTTTGCCAATATCGCACATGGGTGTAACAGCGTAATTGCTACCAAAACTGCCTTGAATCTGGCAGATTACGTGGTAACTGAAAGCGGTTTCGGATCGGACCTGGGTGCCGAAAAATTCTTCGACATCAAATGCCGCGTGGCCGGCCTGCAGCCCGCTGCTACCGTGATTGTAGCATCCCTGCAAGCCATCAAACTCCACGGCGGTGCCGGTGAGAAAAACATGCGCGATGTGAATTCCGATGCCCTGAAAACGGGGCTGCAAAATGTGCAGCACCATATTAATAATGTGCAGGCATTCGGCCAAAATGCCGTTGTCAGTATCAATAAATACGGATGGGATACCGAAAATGAAATGACCTACCTCATTGACTGGTGCAAAGACCAAGGCGTGAAAGTAGCTGTGAACGAATGTTTCGTAAACGGGGGTGCCGGTGCGGCTGCGCTGGCTGAAACCGTGGCAGATGCGGTTGATAACAACCCTTCAGGTCCTATTAATTATGCATATGACCTGAACGATAGTATCGACACGAAAATAGACAAAGTAGTAAAACGCGTTTACGGTGGTTCCGGCATTAAACTTTCAGGCACGGCCCAAACCAAACTCAAGAAATTTGAAGAACTAGGCTGGGGTAATCTTCCGATTTGCATAGCCAAAACCCAATACAGCTTCAGCGACGACATCAGCATGGGGCCGCTGGCCAAAGATTTCACACTTCGTGTGGAAGACCTGGTCATCAATGCCGGTGCGGGTTTTGTGGTGGCAATAGCAGGTGACATTATGCGTATGCCCGGTTTGCCCAAAGAACCACAGGCACAGCACATTAAGCTGGTAAACGGCGAAATTGACGGCCTCAGCTGATATTGCTGAAGTCCGCTGATTTTATTATTCCGTTGGTTAACTTTGCCGGCATGAAACCCGGAGATAAACTCTTTTATTTCAACCTGAAAAATGTAGACGGACAAATGGTAGGAAACTACGATTTTGCCGATAAATACAGCCTGCTGATGGTTGTAACCTGCAACCATTGCAAATATGCCCAGGCATACTGGGGCCGACTGAAACAACTTGCCAAGAAATACGAAGAAGACAGTCTTGGCATGGTTGCCATTTGCGGCAATGACACACAGGCATACCCACAGGACAGTTTTGAAAATATGCAGATCCTGCACAAGCAACTTGACCTGCCCTTTCCTTATCTGTTCGATGAAAATCAGGATGTAATAAAGAAACTGGGAGCTATGAGAACACCCGAAGCATTTCTGTTCAACAACAAGCGCGAACTGGTTTACCGCGGTGCCATTGATGACAACTGGGAAAACGAAGCCGCCATTATGCAGGTGTACCTGGAAGATGCTGTGGAATACAGCCTTGACGGACTGGAAGTAGATTACCCCGAAATCGACGCGGTGGGCTGCACGATCAAATGGAAACCCGGCAATGAACCCGGATAATGCCCGTTCTGTTGCGCTGATAACCGGTGCCGGAAGCGGCATCGGCGAGGCGATTGCTTTGGAAGGTGCAAAACGGGGTTATGATTTGGTAATCATGGGCCGCAATGCCGAAAACCTGAATGCAGTAGCAGCAGTTTGCAAAACCTTGGGCGCAGCAGTAGTAGTATTTTCCGGCGATGTGAGCAAACAGGAAGATTGCAAGAAGTTTATTGAGGCTGCAGAAACCCTACCCGGAAAGGTAAAGGTATTGTTCAACAATGCGGGAATCAGCATGCGCGCGGTTTTTGAGCACACTGAACCCGAAGTTTTGCATCAACTCATGAATACAAATTTCTGGGGAACGGTTTACTGCACCAAATATGCGCTGCCCAAACTACTTGAGAACAAAGGTTCTGTAGTGGGTGTATCTTCCATAGCAGGATTCAAAGGCCTCCCGGGCAGAACCGGCTACAGCGCCAGCAAATTCGCTATGCACGGATTTTTGGAAAGTTTACGTAATGAGAACATTAAGAAAAATCTGCATGTGCTCATTGCCTGTCCGGGTTACACAGCCAGCAACATACGAAAAACTGCACTGAATAAAGACGGCAAATCGCAGGCGGAAACGCCCCTTGATGAAAGCAAACTGATGCAACCCGCTGAAGTAGCCACTGCTATATGGAACAGCGTAGAGAAACGCAGGCTTTACCTGGTATTGACTATGCAGGGCAAACTGGCGGTATTCATCAACAAATGGTGGCCGGCACTGGCGGATAAACTTGCTTACAATGTCATTCGGAAAGAACCGGATAGTCCGTTTACCTAAAAATTAAACTATTTTTGAATCACTAAACTATGGAAGAAATTAACCAAGAACAGCAGGCTGAGCCTAAAAGAATGACAAGGACCATCAAAGTGATGACAATTTTAACTTTCATTGGTTGTGCATATTCATTAATAACCGCGGTTACATACCTGAATCCTCAACTAACATTGGAAATGCAACTGGAGCCCCTGCAACGCATGCTTGAAAAAGCAGAAGAAAACTCCGGCAATGAAATGATGGTGAATTTCTATTTGAAAAGTATGGACAATGTTAGAATCTTGTTTGAAAATAAGTATTTGTATGCCATCAGCTCCCTCATCGGCGTTGGAATCTGTGTTTTCGGGGCAGTAGAAATGCGAAAAATGAACAGAATGGGGTTTTACGCGTATGTCTCAGGGCAAATACTTCCCCTTCTTGCATCACTTGCCATTACAGGCTGGAACATAGCCAGCGGTTCTACGTTTATAGTCAGCTTTCTGTTTTTTGGAATTTTCATATTGATTTATGCTTTCCAGTTAAAGCATATGCGATAATATAAGATTCGTTTGTTAGTTCCATAAACGGGGCCATACCCGTTTTAATATAACTACCTTTGCATCATGAAAATGAGCGAAATCCTTACTGTATCTTTTACCTTGTTTGCCGTAATTGATATGCTGGGCTCTATCCCGGTAATCATTGCGCTTCGCTCAAAGTCTGTTCAAATTAACCCGGTAAAAGTAACACTTGCCAGTGCGGTTTTGATGGTTGGTTTTCTGTTGGCAGGAGAATACTTTCTGCAATTTCTGGGCTTGGACAAAGCGTCCTTTGCCCTTGCAGGATCAATTGTTATGTTTATCCTGGGCCTGGAAATGGTGCTGGGAATTGATTTTTTCAGAAACGATCCTGACGCACCGAGTGGGAGTGTAGTACCGGTGGCCTTCCCCATCATAGCCGGCTCAGGAACCTTAACAACTATTCTTTCACTTAAAGCGGTATATGACGAATGGGTTATTGGCATTGGTATTGCGGCCAATCTCATTTTTATATACCTGGCCTTGCACAGCACGGGCTGGCTGGAAAAGAAAATCAGCAAAGCGGGGCTGCTCACTATACGAAAATTCTTCGGGGTGATTTTGCTGGCTATTGCTGTGAAGATTTTCAGGGGGAATTTGTAAAAATCAATAGGCATTCAGCTGGTTATTTTACTCTATTAAAAAACGGTTAATTTCCATTTTGTGGATAACTATCCATGTTTTTCCCTTATATTTATGTTTGATATTTAGTAATTGCAAACACAAACTTAAAAAAACAACACTATGAATTACTACATCAAAGTCCTACAGAATTACGCCAATTTCAACGGCCGTGCCAGAAGAAGCGAGTATTGGTATTTTGTTCTATTCAACTTCCTAATCTCAATTGTACTTGGATTTATTGGAGGTGCCATCGGTTTCGAATTAATTGGAACTCTTTACAGTTTGGCAGTGCTGTTACCCAGCCTGGCAGTTGCAGTCAGAAGAATGCACGATGTGGGTAAGAGTGGATGGTTTATTCTTATTCCTATCTACAACTTAATTCTGGCATGCACAGACAGCCAAGCCGGAGACAATGAATATGGACCTAACCCCAAAACCTAGGTTACGAACTCCAACACATTGGATGGTTTAAAAAACAACTATCATGTAAAAGAAAACCCGTCTAATGCGGGTTTTTTTATTTCCTAAACCCTACAATTATTTATATTTGCCAATCTATGGAAAACAACACCCTTGACAACAACTTCGGAAACCAACAAGGCAATGCGGCCCTCCCAAATTCCACAGCTGTGCTGGTTTTAGGCATTTTGTCGCTGGTTATGTGCTTTTGCTATGGTTTGGTTGGTTTGATTCTTGGAATCATAGGCCTTAGTCTGGCAGGCAAAGATTTACAGCGTTACAAAATGAATCCCGGTGCCTACACTGTTTCCAGCTACAATAATTTGAAAGCAGGACGTGTTTGCGCCATCATCGGAACCATTCTAAGCAGCTTGTATTTCATTGTTATCATCATCTATCTTATAGCTGTTGGTAGCTTGATTTCAATGGCTTCTCTAGGTGGCTTTTGAGTAAAGACTCATTCCCCAGCTATTTCTTAACCTGTCCATCCAAAAAATTGACAGGCAATGATTGCCCCGGATGTGGAATGCAGCGCTCGCTGTATTCCATGTACCGGGGTAATTTTTTGGACTCCTGGCACTACAATCCCGGGGGAATGCCTTTTGTGCTGTTGCTGGTCTTTATCGCACTGCACTTAAAATTAAAGTTTAAACATGGCGCCAAAATCATCATGTGGGGCTTTATAGCCACCGCAGCACTGATGTGGGGAAACTTCCTGCTAAAATTGCTTTAAGCGGTAATTCCTATACTCCCCCACCCGCCAGCCGGTTTTTTGCTCAATCCAGTGGAGAAAGCGGCTTTTTAACCCCATTTTTTTGCGGCTGATGTCGAAATCGAAGCTCCAGTTCATGCGGGCAATGCGATCCTGCAACACGGCAGGGTGCGTTCCATTAAATTTCTGTAATGAATCTATGTTGCTGTAATCAAATGTATCAGCGGCAGCCACTTTCTTTTCCATGTATTCATCATTATGCCACAAGCGGTGAAACTGCAACTGCTTCTGCTGCTGGGCATCCGGGTGTTTCACCCAACCATAATGGTACATTTTCGCGCCGCAGGAGGCCACCGTTAATTTATCATTGGGCAACTTACGAAAACCCTGCGCATCTCGGTAGCTGAATATATCAGACCTGTTTCGTATAACCCGAATTTCGTGTCTGTACCAGCGCCTGGAATCACCCACATAATCATAGCTGCCGTAAAAATGGAGGTAATCAAACAGCAAGCCTTCTACCTGATGGTTATTAAGATGCTTTTCCATAGCCGCCCTTATTACCGGCAGGTCTTTTTCATGCACACATTCATCGGCCTGAATGTAAAACAACCAGTCTGCCTTGGGATTGACTGCCGCTTTGGCTTTGTCGGTTTCCACCGCAAGCACCCGACCGCCGGTTCTCAGTTTATCATCCCAAACCGTTTCAATGATTTTAATTTTGGGATAGTTGAAGGATTGCACAAATTCCAACGTGCCGTCATCGCTGTTGCCTACGGCAATTACAAATTCATCGCACAGATCCAGTATGCTAAAAACCGCTTCCCGCAAGGGATAATCGGCTTTCACCACATTGCGCGCTATTGTAAACCCACTGACGTACATCTTAATAAAAGCGGTTGCTGGGGGGCGGTGGGCTGACCGGCAGCCAGCGCTCATCCATCCTTTTATTAAACCTGATTTCCATGTCTTCCATAATCTGAATGGTTTCCGCACAAAACTCAAATCCTTTGCTGGCAATCATTTTCACACCCATACTTTCCTCATTATCCATCAGATGTATCCATAGTGTACATTTTCCGGGATACTGTAACATTACCGTTTCCACGGCCGTGGCTTTACCTTTCAGCATTTCATTCAACTCCATATCCACCTGCACGCTTTTCACCAGGGCATCCTTTTGAATTTCGCTGGAAAGCACGATTTCGTGATAGCGGGTATAGGTCTTTTGGTTCTTCTGGCTATATTCAAAACTTCCTTTCAGCACCAGGATGTAATCTTTGCTCAGCAGGTGTTTAAATTTTAGATAATCCTTGTTGAACAAGGTAAACTCATGGCTTCCGGAATAATCCATCAATGTAACACGACCGTAGGGTTCACCTTTCTGGCTGATGGTTTCGCGGGTAGCGGTAACAATCCCCATCACTACAAAATTGTTATTCGTAGTGCTGTTCTGCATTTCAGCCAGTTCCTTCAGCTCACAGGTTTTGATCATATCGTATTCAAACCGCAACGTATCAAGCGGATGCTTGCTAAGGTAAATGCCCACCACATCTTCCTCTTCGCGCAACTCTTCCAGCAGGGGCATTTTTTCCACGTTTGGCAGTTTGGGTTCGCGGGGCACGGCACTATCCTCTCCACCACCAAATAAGCTGCCCTGCCCTGATAATTTATTGCTTTGCACGGTGAGGCCGAACTTCAGTGCCAGCTCAATACCGTTTTTACCATCATCATCATTTTTGAAATACTGAGCCCGGTGATACCTTGTATCAAAATCGAAGGCGCCCGCCTTTGCCATGGATTCCAGGCTTCTTTTGTTGAGTGCCCGCTGGTGCACACGGCTGGTGAGATCAAATAAACTGCTAAATGGCCCATTGGCATCTCTTTCTGCCAGAATTTCTTCCACAGCGCCCTCACCCACATTTTTCAGTGCGCCCAGACCAAAGCGAATCTCGCCGCGTGGCGTAACGGCAAACAGGGTGCGGCTTTCATTGATATCCGGTCCGAGCACTTTCACCCCGATACGGTTGCATTCCTCCATGTACTGGGTAATCTTCTTAATATCGCCTATGTTGCTTTTCAGCACGGCTGCCATGAACTGGGCAGGGTAATTGGCCTTCAGGTAGGCTGTTTTGTAGGCAATATCCGCATAGCAAGTACTGTGCGATTTGTTGAAAGCATACGCCGCAAATTCTTCCCAGTCGCTGTAAATTTTTTCCAGTTTATCCTGCGGATAGCCTTTGACCAGCGCTCCTTCCATAAAAACTCTCTTCAGCTGATCAATGATGGTTTTGTTTTTCTTACCCATGGCTTTGCGCAGCTCATCGGCCTTGCCTTTGCTGAAACCTGCCAGTTTCTGGCTCAGCAGCATTACCTGCTCCTGATACACTGTAATCCCATAGGTTTCCTTCAGATAATCTTCCATTTCAGGAAGATCATATTCCACAGGTTTTCGGCCGTGTTTACGGTCAATAAAATCAGGGATGTATTTTAGCGGACCCGGACGATACAGGGCGTTCATTGCAATCAAATCAACAAACTGCGTGGGTTTCAGGACGCGCATATACTTCTGCATGCCAGGACTTTCAAACTGGAAGATGGCACCCGTTTCACCCCGCTGAAACATTTCGAAGGTTTTGGTATCATCCAGCGGAATTTTCTCAAGATCTACATCCACGCCGGTTGTTTCCTTAATGAGGCGCACCGCATCTTTCATGATGGTAAGGGTGCTCAATCCAAGAAAGTCCATTTTCAGCAAACCGGCCTTTTCAATCTGGTTTACATCGTATTGCACCTGCATCCACGGTGAGTCCTTGCTGCGGGCCACGGGCACCACATCATCAATATCCTGCGAGGCAATGATTATACCACAGGCGTGCACGCCGGTGCCACGCACGGAACCTTCCAATTTTTCTGCATCTTTCAGCACCTGAGCCTCAGGGGTATTGCTGTTATAAATACTTTGCAACTGTCTGATATTGTAAGTATCCTCAGGTCGCAGATTATTCTTTTCGTCTTTTACCAGTGCATCAGGCTGCTGATGGAGCAATTGTTCAAGATCCACGTTGCCCGGAACAAGTTTGGCCAAGTAATCCGTTTTGGGAAGTGGCAAATCAAGCACCCTGCCCACATCGCGTATGGCCGATTTTGCAGCCATGGTAGAGTAGGTAACAATCTGAGCTATGCGGCGTTCACCGTATTTTTTAGCTACGTATTCAATAACCCTATCACGGCCGGTATCTTCAAAATCGATATCGACGTCGGGCATACTCACCCTCTCTGGGTTGAGAAAACGTTCGAAAAGCAAGTCATAGCGCACCGGATCCACATTGGTGATACCAAGGCAATAAGCGACCAGGCTTCCTGCTGCTGAACCCCGCCCAGGTCCTACCCACACATCCATAGCTCGGGCGGCGCCGGTGAAATCCTGCACAATGAGGAAGTATCCGGCAAAACCCGAAGATATGATGGTATTCAGTTCAAATTCAAGACGCTCGGTAATTACGGCCGGAATCATTTCGCCGTATCGCCGACGGGCACCTTCAAAAGACAAATGCCTCAGATAATCGTTTTGGTCTGTAAATGGCTCTGGCATTGCATAATTGGGTAATACAATATCTCTGTCCAGCTTGGGAGGCGTTATGGTATCGAGCAGCAAATTGGTGTTGTCTATCGCTTCGGGCACATCACTGAAAAGCTGCATCATTTCTTCTGTTGACTTGAAGAAAAATTCATCGTTCGGGAAGCCAAAGCGATATCCCCTGCCGCTTTCCTCATCGGAAGCTTTGGGTGTGCTTTGTAGCGAACCCGTGTTCACGCAAAGCAGAATATCATGGGCGTTGGCATCGCGTTTATCGGTATAATGACTATCGTTAGTGGCAATGATGGGTACATTGTGTTTGCGGGCAAACCGAATCAGTATCTGGTTTATGTCTTCTTGTGAAATTCCCGTCCCGTCTAGGTTTTTCAGGTTATGGCGCTGCAATTCCACATAGTAGTTTTCGCCAAAGATATCCAGCCATTCGCAAAAGACCTTTTCAGCGGCCTTTTCGCCTTTCCACAGAATGGTCTGCGGCACTTCAGCACCAATGCAGCAACTGGTTGCAATCAGTCCCTCTTTATGTTGCTTCAGCAACGATTTATCTATCCGGGGATATTTGCTGTACATTCCCTCCATGTAGCCCAGTGAGCAAAGCTTTGCCAGATTGGTATATCCGTTCTGGTCTTTGGCAAGAATCAGCTGGTGATAGCGTTTGTCTTTGGTACCCTGCCCAAACTGTTTTTGAAAGCGGTCTTCCACCAGATAAAATTCACAGCCAATAACCGGAATTAATCCCTCTTTTGTCACGGCCTGATAAAATTCAAATGCTCCGAACATATTGCCATGGTCGGTAATGGCGATAGCCGGCATTCCATCGGCCTTGGCCTTTTTTACCAGGCTTTTTATGGGTGCGGCGCCATCCAGCAGGGAATATTGTGTGTGAACATGTAAATGAGAAAACTTTGGCATAAAATTACTGTTGCTGGAACTTTCGAAATTACGAAATCTGCTGTTTAAAAATAAGGTTGTGGAGAACTTGGGAATTAGTTGGTTGAGCTATAATAAAGCCGCATGAATCGCTCGCGAGTCACTAACGGGACCTCAATTAACAGGAGATTACTCGTCTCCCAGTCTGGATTTTTTGTCGCGTAATCTGGCCAGTTTCTCCCTTGCTTCTGTTACAAGTTCAGAGATTTCGAAATTTTCTTCCACACTGTTCCAGGTAGCTTTTGCATTGAATTCATCTTTTGTTTTAAGGAATGCATCACCCAGCAGCAACATTGCCTTACCCACCCAGTAGTCATAGCTGTTAAACTGATCCAAAACACCATAGCAGGCCTCTTTGGTCAGTTCTATGCTGTCGGTGGCAAAATATACCAAGGCCTCACGGTATTTGGCTTCTGCTGCATATTTGTTGTTATATTTGGTATAGGTTTCCTTGAAGCGCGAAAAGGCATCTGACCATCTTTTATCTTGAATATCTGCCTTTCCTAAAAACACCAGTGCTTCGGCCTTCATGTCATCGGTACTGCTGAGTTCTGTCCCGATCTTTGTGGCAAGGACTCTGCCTTCTGCCATGTTATTTTGCTGTTCATAGCACTTAAGCATGCTTTTCCAAGCCTGATGTCTTTTTTCCTTATCACGGGTTATCTGTTCAAGTCGGGTAACATAGGGCATTATATCGCTGCAGGAAGCATTGCTGCCCAATATCTCAAGCACACTCAGCACGGCATCTTCCTGAAACTCGAAGCCATTGGACTCTGCAGCAATTTTATAGTGGGGCAAAGCCTCATTTTTCTGTTCCAGTTCTTCATGGCAAACACCTTTGTAGTAATTGGCGGCTACCTTAAAGAATCCTTTACTGATTTCGGTCAGATATTCCTGAAATGCAGTTACGGCTTCCTTGTACTTATCGCGTTCATACAGGTTAAATGCAGTAAAGAATATCAGGCTGTCGGTTTCGGAAGCCGTCATTCCGCCGCGGTTTTTGGTCCACTTCACATATTCGCCGCCTTTGCCCTGGTCCGTATAAATTCGTTTCACATTTTCTGATGCTGTTTTAGCCTCAGGTGTGCCAGGAAACTGGTCAAACAGGCGCGTATACATTTCAATAGCTTTATCGCCCTGCCCGTTGTTGTTGTATAAACGTCCCAGGTTCAGCAGACAACGCAATACAAGCGGGTGGGTTTTGAAATCATCAACCAGCGAAATAAAATAGCGCTCTGCCTCTTTGGTGCTGCCGGCGGCCCAAAACTCCGAACCCAACTCAAAATAGGCATCCTGTAGGAACCTACTGCTGGGGAAATCCGCCACAAGGCGTTTCATGGCGGTGATTTTCTTCTCGCGCATGCCTGAAAGTTCAAAAAGTTGTCCCTGAAGACCATAAATCATCCCAGTCTGATACAAGGCATAATCCGCATCCGCGCCTTTTTTGCCGGTCACGTAGGCATAGGCAGTGATTGCATCCTCCATGTTTTTGCGCTTGCGGGTATTGGCATCTTTTCCCAGACGAGCTGCCTGTGCATAGTTGCAGTCGCCCAAACGCAGTTGTGCATCGTTATATACTTTCTCATCGTAGCGACCACGGCTTGCGGTTTTGATGAATTTTTCAAAATACGGAATAGCCTCGCTGTAGGCTTCTGCCTTGTAGCGGCTGTAACCCATACCATAAAAGGCAAAGGGAAACATTTCTAGCTCTGCTGATCCCGGTGCATCCAGAAAACGCTGATACAAATCAGAAACCTGGTCGGATTTCCCTTGCATTGTCAAGGCTTCGGCCTTCCAAAGAGCGGCCTGTCCCGAAAAGTTTTTATTCGCGGATTTGGCCATACACTTGTCAAACATTGCCGCAGCCTCATCCCAGTTCCGGTTTTTGTAAAGTTCCATACCGCGGGCCAGGCTCACACGCTGAAAAGCTTCTTCGGTCTGCAGATCAGGGTCAGAAATACTTTCCAATACAGCGGCTGCATCACGGTAATTATCTGTGTTCAATAATAAACCGGCAAGAAGTTTTTTGGCTTCCTTGCTTTTTCCCGAATTGCCGCAGGATCCAATGTATTTCTGTAACAGAGATGCTGCATTACTCTCACCTAGTTCGGTGGCAATTTTGGCCTGATTGAGCAGGGCATCCTGCGCCACATCTTTATGAAAACCATTGCGGTATGCCTCAGCAAATGCATTCATAGCATCACGCTTATTCTTCAGTTTTAAATAACAATCTCCGAGATGGTAACTGGCAAACTGGGCAAGACTATCGCCCAAATAGGCAATATTTCTGAACCATTCCACGGCTTTGCTGCATTGTTCGACCTTATAATTGGCAAAACCAAATTCATACACTTCGTTGCGGTCCAGGCTGTCCAGGGTCATACCACTGGCATTATAGGCATCGGCAGCCTGGGTGTATCGACCCAAGCGATAATAGCATTTCCCTTTAAGAAAACTTACCCTGCCGGCGGGCACGCCGCCTTTTACTTTATCTGCAGATAACAACGCCTTTTCATATTGGTTCTGGAGATAATAAATCTGTGCTATGTAAAGCTTAACCGCCTTAGGACCGTCGTCTTCAATTGAATGAAAGGCAGCCAGTGCTTCAGAATATTGCCCGTTGTAATAGGTGCAATATGCATAATAATAAAAGGCCAGTGTCTTGTATTCGTTTTCACGCTTGGTAAGCGGAGCCAGTGTTTCGGCGGCATCCTTATATTTTTTGGTACTTACCTGACAATATCCTTTGCGGAAATAAAACCGATCTGCAATATCCTTTGAAATGGCCGACTGATCAACATTTTTGTAATAAGACAAAGCCGTAGAATGCTTTTGTTTCAAGTAATAAAAATCGCCCATGGCAAGATTGGCCATGTGGGTTTTATGCGATCCGGGATTGTTTTGCAGAAAACGCTTCACGGATGCTTCACCATCGCTGTGTCCTGCAAACATTTTGCTTACGGACAGGTAATATTCCGCTTCTATGCGATTTGTCAACACCTGATCGCTTTGCAAATACAGCCCCAGCTGGGTTACGGCGGCATTGTATTTCTTTACGTCAAACAACTCAACCCCACGCTGATAATAGATACCGGGGTATGTGTTTACCTGAGTTTCCTGTGCGGTCAGGCGCAATGCGAAGACCAACATAAGCAGTAAAAACCTTAATTTCATATTGCTTCTCAAAAATAAAACGCCAATTATGCCCTAAATCATTTACTTCTGCACACCCATGGCATGCGTATTAAAGATAAGACGCTATGCGCTCTGCACCATGCCTATTTGAAAAATGCTGCTCCAGCAACAACTGTCTTTCAGTGACGTGTTCATGCAAAAAATGCTTGTTCCAGCAATCTTTGACTGCTGCAATCAGTCCCCCGGGATCAGCGGCAACAGAGCACAGCGATTCAAGACCGGTTTCCGCTATCATTTCCTTGTTGACCACACAATAACGGCCTTTATGAAGTGCATTTAACAGTTTTAGTTTTATCCCCGTGGACTGGAATGTAACCAGTACATTCACCTGGGCCTGTTGTACTTTTTTCAGAATTTCATCGCTGCTGACACCTGAAATCAGTTTCACCTTCGGCAGGCTGCCTGCCGCCACCTGCAACTGTCTAGACGGATGATTTCCTGCAATCAAGCAGGGCATGGACAAATGAGGGAATACCTCATGCACTAGAAACAGCGCTGCCTTATTGTTTTCCACCACACCGAGATTGCCGTGATACAACACAAAATAACCTTTCCCTTCCGCAATTTCCACCTTGTCTGATGAATGGAATGCCGGCAGATATGTAACCTTATCAAAAAGGGATTGATAATATCCGGTATCCCTGGGAGAAATAGGCAAAATCAGGTTTGCATGGCCAAGAACCGACTCATAACTGTGCAGACGCTCACTTTCGATGCGGAAAAAATACTTTTTAAAAAAACTGCTCTCAGCCTCTTCCAAAGATCGGTAGTAATCGTGTTCCACATTGTGTGTGCGCACCATCTTAAAACGCCCGGCGAGTTTCTTTGAATCCAGAAATGCCGTACTGTGCAGCCCTTCAAACAATATGGGATTGTTATCTTTGCATAAATTGTTCAGCAAATCTTCATCCGTGCGGGTTGCCACAATGTATGGAACATCGCCGATAAAAGGATTTTTGAAACGCTTGCGCTCGTAGTAATAAACCTTCTCGCACAGACTTTCAAGGTGGGCTGATGCTGTTTTTCCATCATACAGAAATACATGCAGTTTTACCCCAACCCCCAGTTCACTAAGCGCCTTGATTTTGTAATAAATATCAACGGCACCGCCGTAATCGGCCGGATAGGGCATATCAAATGCGATAAGATGAAGGGATTTACCCATGCTGGATTGCGGCTTCAAAAATCGTTAATAATTGCACTTGTTCCTTCTCCCAGTTCCAAATTTCACGGGCTTTCAAACAATTTTGCGATAATCGCAAATGCAAGTCATCATTATTTAGTAATAATTGCAAATTGGCAGCAATGGCATTTACCTCGGGTTCTGTGATCAGCCCCACTTCCATCTCATTATTCAATCTCACATATTCCTCAAAAGGATTGATAAGCGATGGCAAACCGGCATGCACGTAATCAAAAAACTTATTATTTAGCGACAGCTGATAACTGCGTCCGGCTGGCTCGCTAACATTGTAACCCACCCGGGCAGAGGCCGTCAGGGCAGACAAATCCGCGGGCTTCAATTTTCCCAGAAAAACAACTTTGCCCTGTAACCCTTCATCGGCAACATGTTGTCTAAGTTTTATACTCAAATCACCCTCTCCTGCGATCAGCAAGCGGCAATCAACCCGATGCATGGCCTTGATGAGGTTTTCCAGTCCCCGGCCTTCGTTTAGGGCACCCTGATACAGCACAAAAGAATTTTCATCAGGCCGGTAAGGCAAGGCTTTTTTCAGCAAAGGCATATTGCGCACCACTTCCACCTTACGGCCGTATTCCTCATCGAACCAGAGCGCCAGTGCCGGCCCCACGGTTACACAAAGTGATGCTTTTGAAAAAGCCATTTTTTCAGTCTGCTGCCATATACGCTGAACGGCCATTCTGTGAATAACTTCCGGAACACTACTGAACAATTCATGGGCATCAAACACCCATGGTTTTCTTCTAAGCACAGAAACCAACCTTGAAGGCCATGCCGTGTCACAATCCACAGCCCAAAGGCAATCAAAACGTTGAAAACACAGCCACAAAAAAAGTCTCAGGTTATACTCCAGATAGAACAGCTTGCCCTTATTGAACAGACAGCGAAAGCGTTTCACAGGAAAACCCAGATGGGATACCGATGAAGAATTGGTCAAACGCCTGCCCACCAACTGAACCGAAAAACCAGTTTCAGCAAAAGTACCTGCAATGCGCTGCGTTCGCTGGTCGGTAACCAGGTCATTGGTTACGGTGAAAATGATAGATTTTACGGAGTTACCCAAACCAGCTTCCCTTCTGAATTTGTTGCAATAATACCTTCATCCGTCAATAATCGCAATTGTTTGACTGCCTCATCATCGGGAAGCCATTCCAGCAAGGCATTATATTCGCAGTTGCCGCTTTCGATCTGTTGTTTAATTTTAAGTTTCCAGCTATCAGCGGCATTTGCGGGTGCCTTCTTTTTCAGCGCGCATATATCACAATGTCCGCAAGGCTCTGCAGCTCTCGAAGTAAAATAGGAAACCCACCATGCAGCCCTGCAATCGCGGGTGTAAGCATATTGCTGCATGTGCTCGATAGCCTGCAATCGCGATTTTTTAAGGGGTTCCAGGTTTTTGACATTGAATACAGGCCTTGAATGCCGCGGATCATACAGAAACACTCTGGGTTTTTCTGAAGCCGGCCTGTAATCGAGTATTTGCCTTGCCTGCAGCCATTTCAGTTTTTCAACGAGTTCATTTTCCTTTGTGCGCAAACGTTTACACAACACCGACTCAAAAATGGTGGCATAATTATCCAGAATACCTGCATGCGAGCGCAACAGTATATTAATTAGAGATTCATACTCCGGATTTCTGATTTTAAAATCATATACCGATGCGTAATCGGCGCTGATATGGATGGCAGACGGTGTATGTATTCCTTCGGAAAGGCTGAAAAACTGGAGCATTTCCAGTGATTTGAGTCCATGGATTAATTCAGAAAACTGAAAACGATAACGGCCCGCAATTTCAGCCGGATCCATTTCATACCACTTGTGCAGGCCGCCACCTTCGGGAATATCCAAATATGACATCAGTGCCTTGTATACTCTGGCCAGCACCTCGGCGTTGGGAAAACGCGCATCTACCTGCACTTTCAGCTGCTCAAAATCGGTCTGCCGGTATAGCATTATACACCAGCTATCCTTGCCATCCCGCCCGGCACGGCCTACCTCCTGATAGTAATCCTCGGGTGCCGATGGCGGTGTTAGGTGAAACACAAACCGTACATCGGGTTTGTCCACGCCCATGCCGAAAGCATTGGTACAACACATTACCCGCAACTGGCTATTCATCCACAAATCCTGCTTTCGACCACGCTCTGAACCACTCATGCCCGCATGGTAAAAGTCGGCCGACAAACCGTGCTGTTGCAAAAAAACCGAAAGCTCTTCCGTCTCTTTACGGTTTCTTGCAAAAACCAGACTGCTTCCCCGGGTATTGGCCAGCATTTTCAGTACAAATCCATATTTATCTTCATGTTCTCTCACATGAAAATGGAGGTTGGGACGACCAAAATCACCTATGTTGATGCGGGGCTCATCCAGTTCCAGCTTATCTGCTATATCTTTCAACACGTAGGGTGGTGCACTTGCAGTGAACGCGGCAAAAGGCACACCAGGCAGTATTTTACGGCACTCTGCAATACGCAGGTAAGCCGGCCTGAAATCATAGCCCCACTGAGAGATGCAATGCGCTTCATCCACCACCAGTAGCTTTATATTTAGGTTGGGTAAATATTCCCTGAAATTTTCCGTGGCCAGCCTTTCTGGTGAGATATACAGAAAACGATATTCACCGCGCAATACCTTGTCCATGATATGACAGGTTTCTTTGTGCGAAAGACTGCTGTGCAGGCCCACTGCACGAATATCGCGGCGCTGAAGAGCGTCTACCTGGTCTTTTATGAGTGAAATGAGCGGACAAATAACCAGAGTAAGACCATCATGCATCATGCCAGGTATTTGAAAACAAATACTTTTGCCACCGCCGGTAGAGAGCAGCGAAATGGTATCATGACCCGCGAGGATATGGGTAACAATAGCCTCCTGACCCGGCCTGAATGCCGGATAACCCCAGTGTTTTAGAAGAATTTCAGTGGCATTTACACCCATCAGTCCGCCGCAATTGCTTCCCTCAACTCCACAACCCTTTTCAGGGCTTGTTTGAAAAACTGGTTGCGCTGCTTTTCAGCCACCCTGCTTATCAACGTGCTCTTAGCTATCAGGTTCTCCAGCCAGCCGCTGATTTGCCTGTTAAATATTACGTTTGAAGTACGCATGTAATTAAAAGACCCATAGCCTATGTAGCTTGATGTTCGGGCACCTGATGACATAAACACATGGTTATTCCCTATCATCAGATCGCTGATGTAAAGAGAAAATGGGGTTTCGCTGAAGGTTTCTTTGGCGGGATTGTATTTTTTACCTGTTTCGGCCTGACAGAAAGCCATTTCAATCACTCCGGTCAGGTCTTCCAGTATATCCATCAGGGTGGAAACATCCCTAAAAAAACCCGCTTCCCAGTAAAACCGGATCTGCTGGAGCGTGCTCTTGATGGTGTCCTCATTCCATATTTCCGTAGTGTGAATACTCTGGTATTTTCGGGTTATGTCTGAGAGCGAATCCAACCAGGCTTCAGGCAGCTGCATCTCTTCTACCCTGGCACGCTGAAAAGCAGGCACATTCAAAATACTTTTGGTCCAATAAATCATTTTGAATCGCGCCAGGCGAGGAAAGAAAAAATGATAAAATACAGGCAGGTCTTCGGCAGCATAATAGAGCATGCTGTCATCAAACCTGGCCAACCAGGCGAGGTCTCTGTCAAGCGATTGCAGGTACTGTTCAAAACTGTCGCTATTCCCCAGGATGTTGTTTATGCGGAAAGACACCACATCCTCCATCTCTGCATTAAGTGCTTCCAGCGGAATGCTGAAATGCTTGCACAAATTTACTGTTTCGTTGAGGGTAAAATCCGTTTCGCCGCGCAACCTGCGGTAGGCACTGTCGATGCTTATTCCCAGCGCACTGCTTACTTCTTCTGCCAGATGCAGATTGGGCGGAATCGTATTTTTGACTATTTGAATAAAGGATGACTGGTAATTCATGAATTTGCGATTTTTAATAACGGCAATTCATCAAAATTAGTAATTTTTAATACACCATAAAATTATTTCTATCTTCTATAGAAATTCGTATCTGTGCAGTATGCTAAATTTTTGATTGTCGTCCAGGCTTGATATTTATGACAATATTCAATAATTTCTCAATCATCAAGTTCAACCCCAAAAAATAACAGTATAATCTGCGCACCTGAAACCCCTAAGGATATAAACGAAGTGAAGGTTTTAATTGCCGATGATCATACCATTATTCTTAGCGGAATAAAACTGATTCTTACCATGTGCCTCATTTCAGCGCATTTTGAGCCGTTACAAAGTTGATTACTGTGAAAAGAAAGCATCAAAATCGGAGTAATAATTATATCCTTACTCATTGAAAAACCCCGTCAACCATGTGCAGGTTACGGTCTGCCAGTGCGGCTAATTCAGCATTATGGGTTACAACTACAAAGGTTTGACCCAGTTCATCCCTAAGCTTTAAAAAGTATTCATGCAGGGCTTTGGCGTTTTTACTGTCGAGGTTGCCACTAGGCTCATCGGCCATTACCACCCCCGGATTGTTGATAAGGGCGCGCACCACCGAAACCCTTTGCTGCTCTCCCCCGCTCAATTCGTTTGGTTTGTGGTGAATTCTGTCTTCCAGTCCCAACATAGCAAACAGGGGCATGGCCTTTTCTTCGGCTGCTTTCTTTGACATTCCTGCAATCCATGCCGGCATGCAGGCATTTTCGAGCGCCGAAAACTCGGGCAGCAACTGATGGAACTGAAATACAAAACCTAAGTTTTGGTTTCTGAATGCCGCCAACTGTTGTTTTCCCAGCACCGATATCTGCTCATTTTTGTAGTAAACATCACCCTGATCCGGTTTGTCGAGCGTGCCCAGAATGTGCAGCAGCGTACTTTTCCCGGCACCGCTTTCTCCGGTAATACACACAATCTCCGAAGGCCTTATTTCCAAGTCAATTCCTTTCAAAACCTCAAGGTTCCCATAGCGCTTTTTTATTTGTTCGGCTCTGATAAGGGAGGCATTGTCCATTGCACTTCAAACCTACGGCAAAAATCTTACCCAGAAAAATCGGGTTAGACGGCATAAAATGGTTAATTTTGCCACCCGTAAAACAAGCATGAATATTCACGAGTATCAGGCCAAGGAAATACTAAAAAGTTATGATGTAGCCATTCAGGACGGATTTGTAGCCGAAACCTCCGAGCAGGCCATGCAAGCAGCCCAAAAGGTGAAAAGCGCATTCAACAGCGACTGGTGCGTTATCAAAGCCCAGATCCACGCCGGTGGTCGCGGCAAAGGCAAAATTGCCGGCACCGAACATCGGGGTGTGCAGATTGCCAAATCCCCCGAACAGGCCGCCGACATTGCCAAAAACCTGCTGGGAGGAACCCTGATTACCATACAAACCGGTGCAACCGGCAAAGTGGTAAACAAAGTGCTGGTGGCCCAGGATGTGTTTTACCCCGGCCCTTCAGAGCCTAAAGAATATTACATGAGCGTACTGCTGGATCGTCAGACCAAAAGAAATGTCATTATCTACACCACCGAAGGCGGCATGGATATTGAAGAAGTGGCCGAACAGCACCCCGAGAAAATACACAAGGAATGGATTGACCCCGCAGTGGGTTTCCAGGCGTTTCAGGGCCGCAAAATCGCATTCAAGCTGGGTCTGGAAGGCAAGGCTTTCAAAGAAATGGTGAAATTTGTTACCGCCCTCTACAAGGCTTATGATGAAACCGACAGCGCCATGTTCGAAATCAACCCGGTGCTGAAAACCAGCGATGACCGCATCATTGCCGTAGATGCCAAGGTAGACCTCGATGATAACGCCCTCTATCGCCACCCCGACTTTCCCGCCCTGCGCGACATTGCCGAAGAAGACCCAACCGAATTAGAAGCAGGCAAATACAACCTGAACTTTGTGAAACTAGATGGAAACGTAGGCTGCATGGTGAACGGCGCCGGTCTGGCAATGGCCACCATGGATATAATTAAACTCAGCGGTGGTGAACCTGCCAACTTCCTGGATGTGGGCGGAACCGCCAATGCAGAAACTGTTGAAGCAGGTTTCCGCATCATCATGAGCGATCCCAATGTGAAAGCCATACTCATCAACATATTCGGCGGTATCGTGCGCTGCGACCGCGTGGCCAAGGGTGTGGTAGAAGCCTACAATAAAATCGGGGATGTGAAAATCCCGATTATTGTGCGACTGCAGGGAACCAATGCCGAAGAAGCTAAGCGCATTATCGACGAAAGCGGACTTAAAGTATTCAGCGCCATTGTGCTGAAGGAAGCCGCCGACCTGGTGAAGAAAGTGCTGACCGAAAGTAGTCCTGCTGCCTGAGCAAAATTTCAACCAAAAACTTGCCTAAATTGCAGGATATATTTTCATGGGATTTATAGCCGAATTTATGGGGTTTATTAAAAAAGGCAATGTGATAGATCTTGCCTTGGCCGTATTGATTTGTGGTGCTTTTCAGAAAATTGTGGACAGCATCATAAATGATATTATTATGCCTATCATTGCGTTTATTGGCAGATTTAAAAAGATTGAATCCCAGGCGGCAGGGCCATTTACCTGCGGAAAACTCATAGCTTCAATACTGAATTTTATCATCATTTCCGCGGTATTGTTTATCATGGTTAAAGCCATCAACCGCACTAGGAATGTTATCAGCCAAGAAAAAGAATAAGCCTTGCCATTGCGGTATGCATTTTTGATATTGTTTTGTGTCTTGTCGGTAAATGCCCTGGGCAATTTCACCACAGATTCCACACAGAGCCTGGATTCCAATCGCATCATCAAGCAAGGCGCGGAACTGGGAGCCACCACAGCCCTGTCAGGCACAAGTCCCAACTGGAGCGGCGGTGCTGCCAACAACCTCAGTGGGAACTTCTACATTAGGATTTTTTACAATGTAAAAATAAAAAAACAAACCTGGGACAACATCCTCAATATCAACGCGGGAGCCATTTCCGGCACCATGCAGGATAATTTCGGCAACAAATACCGTAGCACCCGCAAAAACATAGACAACGTATTTATGGACAGTAAATACGGCATGTCTATCGAGCGCCTGAAATGGCTAAGCGGATTTGGCGGCCTGAACCTGCAAACCCAGCTTCTGCCTGGCTATTACTACGCCCGCGATGCCAATGGCAGGGAAACCAAAAATATGGTCAGTAGTTTTCTGAGCCAGGGATCGCTGATGTCGGCCATAGGATTTGAAGCCAAGCCATCGGAACAGTTTTACGGCCGTCTAGCACTGTTCTCTTTAAAACAAACCTTCATGCTCAATCAGAGCCTGTATGCCAAACGAAACCAAAGTACCATTGCCGGTGTCAACAAAGGGCAGTACATACGCAGTGAGCAGGGTTTTCAGATACAAACCGGATTCAACCGCGAAATTAATTTCAACAAGCAGATTTTTATCCGCACCAACTATATTGGTTTTATACCCTACAACTATAAACGCAGTCATAGCCCACTCGACAGCCGTATTGATCTCGGCTTAACTATTAAGCTGAACCGCTACCTGCATTTCAACTACACCCTTATCAGCTTATTTGATAAAGATCTGGCCCGTCCGGGCGAAAACGCCTGGCAAAACTCCTGGGTCTTGGGACTGGGTTTCCTGTATAAGATTTAAATACCGTTTGCCTTTTTGCGGGCAATCATGAGTTTGGTGTGCAGCATCTTTCTCATTTCGGGCTGGTGGATACGTACCAGCACCAGGACCAGGGATCTTTCCTACACGGCCGTAATCAAATTCAGGTTATTATTGCCGTTTTCCAGCACCAGGGTGTAATGCGGAATACCAGGTGGCTCCATGTATCAATGCCTTTGCTACGTTTGTTGCTGCCACGTTGTTGTGCAATTTTATTTATCTCATCACAAGGCAAATGCGCTAAAAGTTGCGCCTGTAAAGTTATTTTTGTCATACTCCGTTTGGTTTTGCTTAACAACTTGAAGGTAGTGTAAAGCTACCTTTACCAAACGGTGGTAAAATTTATCTTGGAAAGATGTGATCTACTATATAAAAAAGGAGCAATAAACCTACTATTGGGTTCTATGCCCTACGATAAATAAATATGCTAAAAGAACCTATACCTTAAACTCGCTGGTGGCGTGAAAGGTTATTCTCGGGTAATTTTCCTGCATGCTGCGCAGGATGTAGGCGGTCTCAGCCAGAAACACAGGCTGCCCATCTTTGTCCATGGCAATGTTGTTCATCCTGAATTTCATGAACTCTCGCAAAACAGCTTCATCACCGCTCATCCAGCAGGCCTTGTGTATTTGCCGGGGCTCAAAACGGCATTTGGCGTTGTATTCGTGTTCCAGCCTGTATTGCAATACCTCAAACTGCAGTTCGCCCACGTTACCCACAAAGCGGCGGCTACCGGGCTCCTGGGTAAATAATGATGCCAAACCTTCATCGGTCAGTTGCTGTATGCCTTTTTCCAGCTGCTTGCTCTTCATGGGATCCAAGTTCACCAGTTCCTTGAATATCTCGGGTGAGAAGCTGGGAATGCCCTTGAACATATGCTTCTCGCCTTCTGTGAGCGAATCGCCAATTTTAAAATTACCGGTATCGTACAAACCCACCACATCCCCTGGGTAGGCATCATCCACCACTTCCTTGCTCCGCGCCAAAAAGGTATACGGGTTGGCAAAACGCATCTGCTTTCCCAGCCGCACGTGGGTATAGGGTTTATTGCGCCCAAAAACGCCGCTGCACACACGAAGAAAAGCAATACGGTCACGGTGCTTAGGGTCCAGGTTGGCATGAATTTTAAAGATGAATCCGGTAAACTTCTTCTCGTGCGGGTCCACATCACGCAGGGATGTGGGACGCGTCTGCGGCACCGGTGCCAGTTCTATGACAGTATCCAGCAGTTCCTGTATACCGAAGTTGTTCAGGGCACTGCCAAAAAACACAGGCGCCACATTGGCCTGCAGGTAACGATTTCGATCCAGTTTACCATACACACCCTCTATCAATTCTACATCTTCGCGCAGTTTTTCGGCGTCCTTCTCTCCCACTTTGGTATCCAATTGTTTATCATGCAAATCGGTAAGCCGTAAATAATCATCGCTCAACTTGGATTTATTGATTTCAAACAAATTCAAGCTCCCAGATTCCAGCAGATACACCCCCTTAAAATCGCGCCCCATATTGATGGACCACGACATGGGATGCACGTGAATGTTCAGTTTGCTCTCCAGTTCGTCCAGCAAATCAAATGGATCCTTGCCATCGCGATCCAACTTGTTCACAAACACAATCACGGGCGTTTTACGCATCCGGCACACTTCCATCAGGCGTTCGGTTTGTTCTTCCACGCCTTTCACACAGTCTACCACCAGGATAACGCTGTCTACAGCGGTAAGCGTCCGGTAGGTATCTTCCGCAAAATCCTTGTGGCCGGGGGTATCCAGAATGTTTACCAGCTTGCCTTTGTATTCAAACGACATCACCGAAGTGGCCACCGAAATACCGCGCTGTTTTTCAATTTCCATAAAATCGGAGGCGGCGGTTTTCTTGATTTTGTTACTTTTTACGGCACCGGCGGTTTGTATTTGTCCGCCAAACAGCAGAAATTTTTCGGTAAGGGTGGTTTTACCCGCATCGGGGTGACTGATAATAGCAAAGGTCTTGCGACGGGCAATTTCAGTTTCGAAGGACATGGAGCCGCAAAAATACGGCTATGGGAACAACTGCGGGTGTGTCGCAGATTATTCCACTAGAATTTTTTGAACAGTACGGCCTAATTTACCCGCCACTTGCATTGTGTAGATTCCGGGTTTCAGGCCATGGGCAACAGGTTCGCCATTGCGCATAGTTCCTGCTTTCACCTGCCTTCCGGCGGCATCGGTGAGGGTGTAGCTGACAGAGGCTTCCCCTCTGAAATACAAATTGCCTGCAGCGTACCAGGGTTCGTTTACCGCATTGGCAATGGTTTTGGTACCCACACCGCTTCCAAATGCAATGGTGTAGCGCTTTCCGCTTGCAGGGTAGCCGGTTAAGCCTGTTGAGTTGGATAAATCAAAAGAAACAGTGGGATTATTGGGATTACCTTCCAGGACAATGCCACTTGCGGAAATACCATCGGAAACATAATATCCCATAATGGTATAATCGGCCATGGTGGAGGAAAAATCGGTTATAAAGGAAGTGCCGAAACGCATTTCAACTTTACTGCCGGTTTCATAGATCCAAAGCTGCATGTGGCCTGAGTCTTTGCATTGTCCGCGCAGGTCGAAATCGCCGTAAAAGCCGTGGTTTGCCCACTGAATGATAACCACACGGTTGGGTGCAGTGCCAATGCGGTGTATTGTGATTTTTGATTTGGGACCGGCTTGTCCACCCAGGCCTTTATCCACCAGGTCGCTGAAGTTTCCTACACCAAAGCTTTCGTCTACACTGGTAATGTAACCGTCACCTACCCAAAAGGTATCCAGGTTGCATCCGTCCGCCATAAAGGGAAAATTCAGGCGGAATGTTAGTGCAGCGGAATCCCATTCTGCGGTGGGGTCATCCCACAATGAATCGGGAGCTATGGCTTGTCCGGCAACACGATCGGCATAAGCGGCATTATCATGGCTGAATGTGCCTTTCTGGGCCTGCAGCTCAATGCCCAGCAAAAACAGTAGGGTAGAGAAAATTTTGGCTTTCATGGTGTATGCAAATGTAGTGTGATATTCATTTGGCAGACATGGCAAATATCTTTTGGCCTTCGGGAAGCAGCAATCGCACTTCTGCCTTTCTCAGGGCAGTAGCGGCACTCCGGTACCACATTTCGCGGTGGCAGTGCAATTCCACCCTGCTGTCTTTTTCATACAGCCAAAGCTGAAAATGCAGGTGGCGGTCGCAGAATCCGCGATAGCTCCAGTCTTCAAAGTATCCGGCGTTTACCCATTCTACTTTCAGTATTCGTTTGCCACGGCGGCGGGCCATTTTCCATGAAATGGGCGATTGAGAAGTATCGGTTCCGATGCCGCGGTCGCAGAGGTCTTCAAACATACCGATATTAATGAGTATACCATTTTTTTCGGCCGTGATTCGTCCCTGACCAATAAAGATTGTATCGAAGGCGTATCCGGCCCAATACCAGGTAAAACCAGTCACAACCATGCGGTTTTGCTGAGGAAATTCATTGGTAAAATTATCCCAGACGTGCTGCTGATTTACAGAAACAACATTCTTCAGCGGACGGAAATTATCAAGCACTGGCAGAAGTTGCTGGGACCGGGAAAATCCGGTGGTTAGCAACAGGCAAAAGATCAGGGTGGTTTTCTTCATTATTCAGCCGAAATGCGGTAAAAAAGTTTCTTCGATTGCGGTTTTTACATTTTGTAAATGTAATTCGTTTTTGTCGCATATTTCTAGTATACCCACATAATTTTTATAGTTTTATATGAACGATTTTTACGTCCTATATTCACAGATTTAACGAACGAAAACGAGGTTCGGCTTCAGATTCAGGGGTGAAGGAGGGTTACCCTGTCAGGCCGGGCTTCTTTTTTCACAACCATTCAGAAAGGTTGTTGGTGATAAAGGAATGTAAAAAAACAATTTCCCGTATTTTTGCGGCAATATTCCATTCAAATGAAATTCGACATTGCAGTTATCGGTAGCGGACCCGGCGGTTATGTAGCAGCCATTCGCGCCTCACAGCTTGGCAAGAGTGTTGCCATTATTGAAAAATCTGAACTGGGCGGGGTGTGCCTGAACTGGGGATGTATTCCCACCAAGGCGCTGCTTAAAAGCGCTCAGGTATTCGATTATATTAATCATGCCAAAGAATACGGCATTACCGTTGGCTCCCACCAGGCCGATTTCGAAGGCATGGTGCAGCGCAGCCGTGGCATAGCCGGCAATATGAGTAAGGGTGTGGAATTTCTGATGAAGAAAAACAAAATCACTGTTATCAAAGGAGCAGGCAAAATGGCTGGTAAAGGCAAAATAGCCGTTACTGCCGATGGCAAAACGGAAACCGTTGAAGCTGCCAATATTATTCTGGCAACAGGTTCCCGCAGCCGCGAATTACCTAACATAAAAATTGACGGAACCCGCGTAATCGGATACCGCGAAGCTATGGTAATGCCCAAACAACCCAAAGAACTGCTTATTATTGGCAGTGGTGCTATAGGTATGGAGTTTGCCTATTTCTACCACACCATTGGCACTAAAGTTACTGTGGTGGAATTTATGCCCCGGATTCTTCCTGTTGAAGATGAAGAAGTGAGCAAAACCATGTCCATGACTTATAAAAAACGTGGTATTGAGATTTTGACCGAAAGTAGCGTGGAGAAAGTTGATATTAAAGGTGAGCGTTGTATGGTAACGGTGAAAACCAAAACCGGCGAACAAACTTTTGAAGTTGATAATGTGCTGAGTGCGGCAGGTGTGCAAACCAACCTGGAAAACCTGGGTCTTGAAGAAATGGGTGTAAAAACCGACAAAGGCAAAGTGGTGGTGGATGAATACTATCAGACCAGCGTGCCCGGTGTATACGCCATCGGCGACATCACTCCAGGTCCGGCCCTAGCCCACGTGGCAAGTGCTGAAGGCATTATCTGCGTAGAGCACATGTGCGGCATTCATACCGAACCCCTCAATTACGGCAACACCCCCGGCTGTACATACACACACCCTGAAGTGGCCAGCGTAGGCTTAACTGAGGCTCAGGCCAAGGAAAAAGGCTATGATATCCGTGTAGGAAAATTCCCTTTTAGCGCCAGCGGAAAAGCCAGTGCAGGC
>Ga0194129_10001634_pt1 | contig 36155 bp, 25 predicted proteins | sample TA2KigCa35mmetaG_FD_150862 | JGI IMG/M metagenome (GOLD analysis project Ga0194129, IMG submission 150862) | Freshwater microbial communities from Lake Tanganyika, Tanzania - TA2015038 Kigoma Deep Cast 35m | ecosystem: Environmental > Aquatic > Freshwater > Lake | place: Tanzania: Lake...
TGACCGGCCAGCGCGCCGCCGTCGCCGTCGTCGTCACCGGCACCGTCCGCCGCGCCCACGAGGTCTTCGCGTTCACCCGCGCGACCGATCCGCACGACGGCGACGCCGGGCTCGAGGGACCGCTGGGCGTCGTCGTCGACTACCTCGATGGGCTGCTCGACGAACTGATCGCCGCCGACGACGGCTTCCTGCCGCTGGACTGGGAGGGTCGGCCCTACAGCGACGGCGGCCGCCGCGTCGCCGTGTTCGTCCGCGGCGAGGTCCGCGACTACGTCGCCGAGGAGGAGGCCGCGCGCCTGCTGCAGGAAGAGCCGCTCGCCCGCGCCATCCCGGGGTTCCCGCTTCGCTGACGCGCGCCGCTGTCCTTGCAATCGGCGGACAGACGACCGACGCGCGACCGACGCGCGACGGCCACGCGCCGGGGCTCGCGCCGCGGGTCAGCCCTCGCCGGGGGCACGCGCGGTGATCTGCAGCGCGTGGATGGGGCCCTTCAGCTCCTCGGCGAGCGCCGCATAGACCAGCCGGTGGCGCTGCAGCGTCGACTTGCCCGCAAACGTCGGGGCGACCACGACGACGGACACGTGGGCGCCGCTGGCGCCGTGGCCGGCATGGGCGGCGCTGTCGTCAACGACGCGGACATCGGTGGCGCCGAGGTCGGCGCGCAGGCGGCTCTCGATCAGGGACGCAAGGGTCATGGAGCGGCTCCTCCGGTCGGCCCCGGCACGGCGCCGGGCAACGAGGGCGGTGAGGGTGAGGGCCCTCGAAGGAATAACTTGCTCGATCTCGCGTGCGATCCATCGCCGTTGGCCGCGTAGCGCCCTCGGTGCGTGGCGACGGCCACGCCCCTGCGGGTCTTCTTGCCACCGGCGCGCCTCGCTCGCGATTTGTCAATCAACGTATTCATCCGAGGGCCCTGACGAAGGAAACGGGCGCGGCACCGGCGACGGGGACGCTTTCGGCAGAGCATGCCGCGGCTTCGGCCGGTGCGCGCGGTACCGCGGGTCGCGCGCCGCCTTCGCCACGGCGCGGAAGAGGTCGGGTACCCCGCGGGCGTTGCCGAGGTTGACCAGGCCCGCCGGGATGGCGCCGCCGGGGCTCGTATACACGTAATAGGTCGCCTTCGTGCGCGCGCCGCCGTCCTGCTCCTCGAGCAGCCACCAGCCCTCGACGATCTCGATGCGAGTGACGCCATCGACGGGCGGCGGGCCGAGGTGGTTGGCCTGCGTCCAGCGGTTCTTCCAGACGACGCGCCCCTGGGCGTCAGCCACCGACTCGTCGACGATCTTCACGACATAGTCGCGGTCGTCGATGAACGGCACGTGCAGCCGCTGGTACGACGCCAGCCAGCCGTCGCCGCGGGCAAGGACCGGCGACTGCTGGGTGTAGGGCATGAACTCCTGGTAGCGGGCGACGTCGTCGATGACGTTCTTGATGACCCACGACGGAGCATCGAAGCTGCCGACGCCGCGGACCTCCTTGACCTCGCTGCCCGCCCGGGCGCGGGCGTGCACGACGAGGGGCCGGTCGTCGACCTCGGTCCGCGCGGCCTCTTCCCAGTCGGCGGCGCGCAGCCCGGCAGACGCGAGCTGGGCGACGACGGCGACGACGGCAATGACGGCACGCATGGCGCGACCATAACGCCGGACGCCCGTTTTTCGAGCCGGACGACGTCGCGAGACTGCCCGCCGGCACCGGGCCGGTCGCCGGAACGCAACAGCAACGGGGCCCGGGCTTGGATCCGTGGCGTGGCCCGGGGCAAGCCGCTAGACGACGTCCAATATTTGAGCGCATCCATCGGTGCGCCGGAGGTCCCATGTCGCTCGTCCAGAAGCCCGCCCCCGACTTCTCCGCGGAATCCGTCCTCGCCAACGGCGAGACCTCGCCGGTCAAGCTGTCGCAGTTCAAGGGCAACAAGTACGTGGTCCTTTTCTTCTACCCGCTCGACTTCACCTTCGTGTGCCCGACCGAGATCCTCGCGTTCTCGAACCACGTCGAAGAGTTCAAGAAGCGTGGCGTCGAGGTGCTCGGCTGCTCCGTCGACTCGGTGCACACGCACCGCGCGTGGCGCAACACCAAGGTCGAGGATGGCGGCATTGGCCAGATCGCCTACACGCTGGTCTCCGACCTGAACAAGGACATCGCCCGCTCCTACGGCGTCCTGCTCGACGGTGGCGTCGCCCTGCGCGGCACGTTCCTCATCGACAAGAACGGCGTCGTCCGACAGGAGACGATCAACGATCTGCCCCTCGGCCGCTCGATCGAAGAGACCCTCCGTCTCGTCGACGCGCTGCAGTTCACCGAGGAGCACGGTGAGGTCTGCCCGGCCGGCTGGAACAAGGGCAAGTCTGCAATGAAGGCCACCCCTGCCGGCGTCGCGGCCTTCCTGAAGGAGAACGCCAAGGCGCTCTGAAGGCGACAACGATGAACCACCGGCGGCGGCGTGGCCGGTCTTCGTCGCCTGAAGGCGCCCATGCGGGCGCCTTTTTTCATGGTCGAACCGGCGTCTCCGGCGGACACGCAAGCGCCCCCACGGCGCACGAAGCAGCGAGCGGCGTGCCGTCGGCGCGGGCGGAGCCAACGAAGAAGGCGCCCCTTCGGGCGCCTTCTTCGTTGGCTGCATCTGCGAGGGCTCAGCCGCGGATGTTGCGGATGGCCGACATCGCGAGGGTGTGCATCTCGTTGAGCACGTTCGACATGGCCTGCTGCATCTGCGAGAGCTTCTGCATCTCGTTCTTCAGCATCTCGAACTCGATGTTGCGCGACTCGGAGTTGCCGCCGCCCGACGTGGCGGTGTCCTGAGCGCGACCGAACAGGCCACCGACGATCGGGATGCTACGGAGCAGACCGCCGAAGAAGCCACCCGCCTGCTGGCCGGCGCCCTTGCCCTGACCCTCGACCGCCGACTTGCGCAGCTTGTCGAGCTTGCCCTCGATCTCCTTCTGCTTGTCCTTCACGAAGTCGATCATGAACGCGGCGACGATGTCCTCGAAGCAGGCGGGCTTGGGCAGGCGGTTCAGCAGCGAGTCGGTGCCGCCCTGGGTGCGGGTCTGGCCGAGGAACATCTTGGTCTCCTGGCCGCCGCCGAAGCCGCCGAGGCCGACAGCGTCGAACAGCATCTTGCCGCCGCCGAAGGCCGCGGCGCCGAGACCGAGTCCGCCCATGATGCCAAGCGTGCCCTTCATCATGCCGCCGAGGCCGCCGAGGGCCGTCGACGCCAGCGCCGGGCCGGCGAGCGCCGTGAGCCCCAGACCGCCCAGCGCGGCGAAGCCCGCGACCTTCGCGACCGTGCCAAGGATGCTCGACGGACGGTCGACGCTGTTCGCGCTACCGACGGCGCCACCGGTGAGGGCCTTCAATGCTTCCGGGCCGGTCCTGAACAGCAGCGAGCCGAAGTTGCCGTTCTTCAGGTCGACCACGGCGCCGAGGCCAGCGGCCAGACCGTCGGGCAGTCCGACCATCTTCAGCGCGTTCTTCAGGATGTTGCCGTGCGAGAGACCGATGGCGCCGAGAGCGTTGTTGAGCAGGTTCATCTTCTTCTCCGTCGCCGGCGTCGCCGGCTGCTGTGGTTTCCCCGACCGTTCCGACCTTCGTTCCGTTCGGGACGTCCAATGTATCGCCCCGGCGTCCGCAAGGTTGCTGTCCCGCCCGCGATCTCCCCGGGATCTGTGACCAGACGCATGGGCGCCCCGGCGAAACCGTTCAGGGCCGCATCGGCCAAGAACGCTGACAGTGATGTCGCGGCGGCGGAGCGCACCGCGCCGCGATGTTGGCTCCTCCGGCACGACGCAGCGCGACAGTACTGTCGCGATTCACCCGTCTACGCTTACACAAGCCTTTGAAATTTCGCAGCCGAAATTCTGGCACTGCGCGTGCTTCGAGTGCCGGTAGACGAATGGTCGCCTTCGGGCCCTGTAATGAACGATAAAATGCCGACGACGGCGCGCTCACGGCGCGCTTCGTTTTTGGGGCGGCCATGCCTGCCCTCTCCGCCCGGCGACCGTCCCCCAGACGAAGCACGCGCCGGACGGCGCGTGGAAGATCGTCCTATCCCCAAGTTGCTGAAGAAGCCCTCAACTGGCTTCTTCAGCAGCCCATGAGACCCAATTCGCGCTCGTCCTCGCCGAGAGCGAGAAACAGGTCGCAGTGTCCGGAGAACGCAGAGCGTTCTTCAGCGCCCTGCGAGGGAAGGCCGCCGGTCAGCCGGCCAGCAGCCGCGGGTTCTTCTGGATCTTGGCCTTGCCCCGAAGGCCGCTGGCAAACGCGTCGACGGTCTTGGACTTGCGGCCAGACAGCGCCTGCTCTTCGAGGTTGTCGCGCTCGGCGGCGAACTTCGCCGCATCCGGCTTCTCGCGACCCTTCAGGCGCACGACAAAGAAGCGGCCGTTCACCTCGATCACGCCGTCGTGCAGGGGTTGCTCCAGCGACAGCTTCTCGAACGCGGTCGTCACCAGATCGGGGGCCACACCGACGCGGGGGATGACCCGGGTGTTGCGCGCGAAGAAGCCGGTGGCGTCGACCCTGGGCGCAAACGGGTCGGTCCCCTCGGCGGGCGGCGCACCGTCGGCAACGGGCTTGACGATCTTGGCGTCGGTGAGCGCGGCCATCGCCTTGCCGGCCTTGAGCTCAGCGAGGGCTGCCTCGGCCAGCTTCTTGGCCTCGGCCTTCTGTTGTCGCTCGGTGAGCAGCTGCTGCGCGATCTCGTCTTCGACCGTGCCCAGCTCCTTCTTTGTCGCCTCCTGGATCTCGTCGACCTTGATGACGTGGAAGCCGAACTTGCTCTCGACGACGCCCGAGATCTCGCCGGCCTTCAACGCGAACGCCGCCTCCTCGAACGGCTTCACCATCGCCCCCTCGCCGAAGAAGCCGAGTGAGCCACCCTTCTTCGCCGAGCTGTCCTCGCTGACCTCCTCGGCGACCTTCGCGAAGTCCTCACCGCCCTTCACGCGAACAAGCGCGGCGTCGATCTTGGCGCGCGCGGCCTTCTTGTCGTTGTCGGAGGCGCTGTCGGCCACCTTGATGAGGATGTGCCGGGCGTCGACCTTCTTGCTCTGACGGTAGCGATTCATGTGCTCGTTGTAGAACTTCTCGACCTCGGCCTTGTTCTCGGCCTTGAACGCGGTGAGTTCCTCGGCAGACGACGCCTTCGCCTTGGCCTTCCAGAAGACCGGGTCGACCTTCAACAACTCGAGGTCGACGCGGTCGTTCTTCTGGTTGAACGTGTCAAGCAGCTCCTTCTCGGAGACGTGCAGCGCGTCGCCGAGGATGCCCTCAAGGCGCGCGGCCAACAGCTCGCGACGCAGCGCCTCCTCGAAGCGCGCCTCGTTCGTGTTGTACACGCCGTTGACGATCCGCTTGTACTCCTCGAGTTCGAACGGCTTGTCGGCACCAAAGAAGCGCTTCTGCACCGTCTCGGCGATCTCGTCGTCGGTGACGACGAGACCGCGCTTCTCGGCCGCCTGGGCGAGCAGCTCGGTGGTGATCAGGCGATCGAGGACCTGCTGGTCGAGCCCCTCGCTGCGCGCCTGGTCAGCGTTGAAGCCCTGCCGGTACATCGACTGCATCCGGAAGGTCTGCGCGTACTGCACGCGGAACTGGCTCATCGGGATGACTTCGCCGTTCACCGTCGCCGCGATGGGCATCTCGCCGGAGAGGTCGCCGCCGCCCCACGAGCCGAAGGTAAAGACGAACACGAAGGTGATCGCGCCGAGCACGACGACCATGAGCCAGTTGTTGGCGTTCTGCCGGAAGACGTTGAGCATGCGGCGCCGATAGCGGGCAATCGCTGCGTCGACAAGCGCCTGCCCCGCGGACGGCGCCGCAGACGGTGCTGCAGGCAGCGGCGGCGGCGCCGCACCGTTCAGGAAGACGGCGGGGCCGCCGAAGCGGCCCCGCCGGGCGTGCCTCACACCACCGACGGCCCGGGAGGCCCGGCCGGCGTCAGGCGGACATCGAGCCGAGGAAGTCGTGGTTGCTGCGGGTCCCCTTCATACGGCTCAGCATGAACTCCATCGAGTCGATGACGTTCAACGGATGCAGCAGCTGGCGGAGGATCCACACGCGGTTCAGGACCTCGGGTGGCATCAACAGATCTTCTTTGCGCGTGCCCGACTTGTTGATGTCGAGGCAGGGGAAGATGCGCTTCTCCATCAGCTTGCGGTCAAGGACGATCTCGCTGTTGCCGGTACCCTTGAACTCTTCGAAGATCACCTCGTCCATGCGGCTGCCGGTGTCGATGAGCGCGGTAGCGATGATGGTCAGCGAGCCACCCTCCTCGATGTTGCGGGCCGCGCCGAAGAACCGCTTGGGCTTCTGCAGCGCGTTGCTGTCGACGCCGCCGGACAGGATCTTGCCCGACGCCGGCTGCACCGCGTTGTAGGCCCGGCCGAGCCGCGTGATCGAGTCGAGCAGAATGACGACGTCCTTCTTCTGCTCGACGAGGCGCTTGGCCTTCTCGATCACCATCTCGGAGACCTGCACGTGGCGCGTGGGGGGCTCGTCGAACGTCGAGGAGACGACCTCGCCCTTGATGTTGCGCTGCATGTCGGTGACCTCTTCGGGCCGCTCGTCGACGAGCAGCACGATGAGCGTCACCTCGGGGTGGTTCGCCGTGATCGCGTTCGCGATGTCCTGCATCAGCACCGTCTTGCCGGCCTTCGGTGGCGCGACGATCAGCGCGCGCTGCCCCTTGCCGATCGGACACAGCAGGTCGATGATCCTCGTCGAGAACTGTCCCGCCTTGGTCTCGAGCTTGAAGCGCTCCTGCGGGAACAGCGGCGTCAGGTTCTCGAACGGGATCTTGCCCTTGTGCTCACCGGCCGGCAGCCCGTTGACCGTCTCGACCTTGTAGAGCGAGTAGTAGCGCTCCTTCTCGTTGGGCGGTCGCACGAGGCCGGTGACGGTGTCGCCGGTGCGCAGGCCGAGCCCGCGGACGATCGACGGCGCGACATAGATGTCGTCGGCCGAGGCCTCGTAGTTGTAGGCCGGCTCGCGCAGGAAGCCGTAGCCGTCGGGGTTGCCCTCGAGCACGCCGCCGCCCTTGATGGCTCCGCGCTGCTCGGACTGCCACTTCAGGATCTCGAAGATGATGTCCTGCCGCCGCAGGTTGCCGCCGACGTCGACGCCGGCGCGCTGCGCTATGGCGTGCAGCTCGGGCACCTTGATGTGCTTGAGCGCGCTGAGGTCGACCGGCGCCACCGAAGGGTCGACGGTGGGCGGCGCCACACCGGCCTTGCCGCCGCGGGCGTGCGACGACTGCGGCGGCGTTCGGGGAGCAGCGGTGTCGGGGCTGGACTCGGCGCTCGCGGCGCCCTCGGCCTTGTCTTCGGTCATCGGTGTTCCGTGCTGGACTGGACGCGGTCTGAGGCGATCGCTGTCTGGATTGACGCTGTCGGCTCGACCGCGACCGCGGTGCGAGAGCCGCTCCGTGACGAAGTCGTCGGAGCACCGGCGAAGATTGAGAGCACGCCGGCGGCGGGGTTCTAGGGGATCGGCGGCCGGAGTCAACGTCGAATCCGGCCGTCGCCGGCCCGCACGCCATCGTCAGGAAGCCCTTTCGCCCGCGCCGAGGCGTTGCTACCGCCCGTCGCCGATGTCCCGCCGGGTGTTTGACGTCGTCGTCGTCGGGGGCGAGCTGTGCGGGCTCGTCTCCGCCGCCTTGCTGGCCCACGCCGGCAAGCGCGTGGCCCTGCTCGAAGACGACGACCGCGTCGCCCGGGTGCTTGGCGACCGCCTGTGCCCTGTCGCACCGAGCCTGTGGCGCATGCCGCAGCAGGGGCCGGTCGCCGCCGTGTTCGAGGCGCTCGGGCTGAAGGCCGACGCGCGCCGCCTGCTCGGCGACACCACCGGCCTCGGCGTCGTCGACGATGACGACCTGCGGTGCGTCGTTCCGGTCGGCGAGGAGGCCCGCGTCCGCGAGCTCTCGCGCTGCTTTGGCTCCCCGCGCGGCGCGACGCTAGCCGCCAAGCTCGAGGCCTTCGACGGCGGCGCCCGCGCGGCGCTCGTGGCCGAGCTGGCGACCCTGCACGAGGAAGGCTGGTGGTTCGAGGCGCGCCGCGCCCGTCGTCGCGTGGCAGCCCTCGGCGACGCCGGTCGGCTCGACGGCATCGACGAAGGCGTGCGCGCGCTGTGGGGAGACGGCGACGCCCTCGCCCCCGTGGTCGGGCAGCTGCGCCACTTCGTACAGTGCCGCGCCGACGCGGACGTCCGCGGGCTCGCCGGCTTCGTCGCCGCGACCCAGCTCTGCGCCGGCGTCCCGACGGCGGTGCCGATGGGAGCGCGGCCGGCGCTGCACGATCTGCTGCGCCACTTCGTGCTGCACCACGGCGGCGAAGCCATCGTCGACCGCGTCGAGTCCTTTGTCGTCGATGGCTCCCGCGTCACCGCGCTGACGACCGCGGCGCAGCGGCTCGAGATCCTGCCGCGCGTGGTCATCGATGCGACCGCGGCCCGCGACCTGACCACGCGCCTGCCGCCGTCGCGACGACAGGCGAAGCTGCTCGCGCAGCAGGGGCGCGTCGCCGACGCCGGCGCCGCCGTCGCCGTGCGTTGGCTGCTTCCCGCCCGCGCGCTGCCGCGCGGCATGCCCGCTACCCTGCTCGTGCTCGCCGAGGGTGGGCCGCCGGTGCTCGTCGCGGTGTCGCCCGGCGCCCTGCCCGCCGACGCCGGCAAGACGACCCACCTCGACGACCGGCTTGTGTGCGTCAGCGCGACGGCGGCGACCCGCGACGCTGACCTGCTGACCGATGTGCTCCGGCGCCTGATCCCCTTTGGCGACGACGCCGTGCGCGCGCGCGACGTCCTCGACGCCCACAGCTTCCACGGTTCCTACACCGCCACCGATCCGCCGCACCATCTGGGCGGACGACGGCCGCGCACGCCCTTCAAGAACCTCGTGCGCGCCGGGCGCGATTTGGCGCCCCACTTCGGCATCGACGGCGAGATCGTCGCCGCCCGCAGCGTCGTGACGCTCGTCCACCGCGCGCTGCCACCGCCGCCACCACGGTAGCCGCCGGCGCCCGCCCGCCGTCACCGACGACGACGACGCGTGAGGAGGACCGCGAGCAGCGTCAGCACCGGCGGTGCGTCGGCAGCGGCGGCGCAGCTCGCAGCGTCGGCGGCGCCGGCCAGCGCATGCGTCGACTGGGAGACGTTGCCGCCGCCGTCGCGGGCGGCGATCGCGACGGTCATCGGCTCGTCGACGATCCGCCCCAGCACAGCCGTGGGCAGTCGCAGCACGACGTCGCCGTTGGCGCGACGCAACGCCGGCAGCCCGACACCGACGGGGCGCGGCGGGTCGTCGCCAAGCTGCACGACGACGTCGTAGACGAGGTCGAACGGACCGGCGACGTCGTCGTCACCCGGCGCCAGCACGGCCAGGGTCGCGGCGCGATCGGGTGCGCACCGGCCCTCGGAGCGCGGCGGCGACGGGTCGTCGATCAAGCCCCGCAGCGCCGGCGCCGACGGCGCCGTCGTGTCGACGACGTCCTCGAGCGTGACCGGGATGCGCAGCCGCGCCGTGCAGTCAGGGCAGAAACAGCGCTCGCACGGCAGGCCGACGAGGTACCAGGCGCCAGCGTCCACCGGACGGGCGAGCGAGAAGAGACGACCGGCGCGGGCGTCCTCGACCAGCTCGACGCCGGGCACCAGCGAGACGACCTCGTCGCCGCGCATGAGGGCGAGAGGCTGCTCCTCGAACGGAAAGACCACCCGCCACATCGGGTTGCGCGGCAGCCGCCCCGGCACCTGCACCGCCGGCGCCGGGTCGAGGGCGCAGCGCTGCTCGGGCAGGTCGAAGACGGTCATCGCCGGGTCGTCGACCGTCAGCAGCGAGCGCGTCCTGAGCCGCGTGACGACGGGCGGCGCGACGTTGCCGGCGAGGTCGCGCAACGCGACGGCCACGATCACGTCTTCGCCTACGGCGACGACCGGGTCGGGCACGAGGTTGAAGCCGAGCGCCGACCGCTGTTGCCCGAAGAGCAGGCCCCCCTGCAGCAGCACCCGCGGGGCCACCTGGGCGTGCCGGGCCGCGAGCGTGAAGAACACCGGCTCGTCGGGGATGGCGGCCACCAGCAGCAGGTCACCGGTGCCGACGAACTGGTTGCAGCGGGTCTGCTCCTCCTGCGACGGCGGGACGAACGCGTGCAGCACCAGCTCGGTCAGCGCGGGCGACGTGGTGTCAATGACGTCGATAACGTCGAGTTCCTGTCGGCCGGGCGCGAAGCATCCCTGGCAGGGGTGCGTGGCGTTGGCCGACAGCGTGAGGCTGACACGGCCAGGCGGCAGCAGGCCGTCGACGGGCACCACGCGGGCGCCGTCTTGGACGAACGGCAGGGCCGCGCCGTCGGGCCCGCGCAGCTCGATGTCCCAGAAGCCCTGCGCCACCTCGACGAGCGCCCCGCCAAGCACGATCTCGACGTTGCGCGGCAGACCGGCGACGCCCGCGGGCGGCGCGGCGACGGCCACCGGACCAAAGAACGGCTCGTCGGACGCCCCGGGCGCCGGCGCACCATCCGACGGCGGCTTGTCAGGAGGAGGCACGTCGAACGGCGGCACCTGCGGCACGAAGAAGCGACATTCGTCCGCCGTCGACGGTGTACCGACAGCCACCGGCGGGCGCGTCTGAGCGAGGACCGGCGCCGGCACGAGGGCGGCAACCACGGACGCAAGAACGAGCACGGCGCGCATGGCCGAACTGTGCCACGCGCGCCGCGGGTTGTCCGGCGCCGGATGCGGCGCCAGGGAGCGCAAAGCGTCAGCCGCGCGCGCCGTGGAAGCGACGCCCCGAGCGGGCGTGGTCGACGAGCAGCTGCGCCGGCGCGAAGCGCTTGCCGTGGGCGACGGCGAAGCGCTCGAGGGTGGCCACCACGGTCGACGCCCCGACGGTGTCGATGAAAAGGAACGGACCGCCGGTCATCGGTGGGAAGCCGAGCCCGAACACCGCGCCGATATCTCCGTCGACGGGATTGTCGAGGATACCCTCCTGCAGGCACTGCACCGCCTCGTTGACCATGCGCAGGAGCATTCGGTCCTGCAGCGCGCGCTCGTCGTCGATCTTCTTGCTGCCGGGCTTCGCGCCGTGGGCCGCGAGGATCGCCAGCGCGCCGGTGTTCACCGGCTTGCCCTTCTGCACGACCCCCGCCTGCTCGAGGACGCCGCCGAGTACCGGGACCTGACCAGCCAGCGCCTTGATCTTCGAGAGGGCGTCTTTGGGCTGCTCTTTGCCATACAAGAAGAAGCCCTTGTTGGCCTTCCGACCGAGGAACCCCTGGGCGACCATCGCGTCGAGGGCGCTGCTGTCACGCTCACCGAAGCGGGGCGCGAAGAACGGCGCCATGTCGCGGGCGACGTGGGCGGCGACGTCGATGCCGACCTCGTCCAGCAGCGTGATGGGGCCGACGGGGAAGCCGGCCGTCTTCATCAGGTGGTCGATGGTGGTCAGGTCGACGCCCTCGAGGGCGAGGGTCGCGGCCTCCTCCATCACCGGCCCGAGGATGCGCGTCGTGTAGAAACCCGGACCGTCCTTGACGACGATCACCGTCTTTCCTTGCGCGATGCCCACCTCGACGGCGAGGGCGGCGGCGTGCTTGCTCGTCTGGTCGGTGACGACCACCTCGAGCAGCGGCATCTTCGGCACCGGCGAGAAGTAGTGCATGCCGACGACGTTCTCGGGGCGCTTGCTCGCCGCGGCGATCTTGCCGATCGGCAGCGCCGACGTGTTGCTCGCGAACACCGCATCGTCGCGCAGGTGGGCCTCGATCTCGCGCATGACCTTGTGCTTGACGCCCAGGTCCTCGAACACCGCCTCGATGACGATGTCGACATCGGCGAAGCCCTGGTAGTCGAGCTTTCCGACGACGTGGCTGGCGATGCGCTCGCGCTCGAACGCGGTGAGCGACCGCGACTTCACGCGCTTGTCGAGCCCCTGCCAGATGGCCTTTTGGCCGCGCGCGAGCGCCTCGGGTGACATGTCCTTCATCAGCACGCGCAGGCCCTTGTTCGCGCTGACGTCGGCGATGCCCGCGCCCATCAGTCCCGCGCCGAGCACGCCCAACGTCGTCGACGCTGCCGCCACTGGCTTCGTCGGCTTGCCGTAGCGGTTCTTCTTCAGGCTCGTCTGGCCGAAGAACAGATGCATCAGACTCGCCGCCTCGTTGGTCATCGCGAGCTGACCGAAGCGGCGGCTCTCCTCGGCGAAGCCGGCCTGAAGCCCGCGCGACAGCCCGTGATCGACAACGTCGAGGATGGCCAGCGGCGCCGGGTACAGTCCCATCGTCTTGTCCATCACCGCAGCACGCGCCTGACGGAAGACGACGGCGCGGCCGGCGACGTTTTCTTCGAGCGCCGCCTCCATGACCTTGCCCTGCGGATCGAGCCGGTCCTTGCGATCGACGCGGCGCAGCTCGCCGCACACGAGGCGCCTGCACGTCTTCACCGCGGCGTCCTTCAGGCCCCACGGGATGGTCACCTGGTCGACAAGACCGAGCTTCTTCGCCTTCGACGCGCGCACGGTCTTGCCGGTGAGCAGCAGGTCGAGGGCGGCCTGCAGACCGATGAGCCGTGGCAGACGCTGCGTGCCGCCGCCGCCGGGCAAGAGACCGAGCATCACCTCGGGCAGCGCCAGCGATGTCCTTGGACTGTCGGTGGCCAGCCGCCAGTGACAGGCGAGGGCGACCTCGAGGCCGCCGCCGAGGCAGGCGCCGTGGATGGCGGCGACGACGGGCTTCTTGCTGCGCTCGATGCGGTCGAGCTGCGCTTGCATGTCGCGCGACAGCTGCTCGACCTGCGCCGCCGACGTACACGCCTGCAGCATCGCGATGTCGGCCCCAGCGATGAAGTCGGACTTGCCCGAGACGAGGACCACGCCCTGCACGGCGGGGTCGCTCTCGGCTTGCGCGAAGGCGTCTTGCAGCGCGCGCGCCGAGCGCTCGGACAGCGTGTTCTGCTTCTCGCCCGGCACGTCGAACGTCAGGATCGCGATGCCGTCCCGTACCTCGACAGTGACGATGTCGGCCAGCGGCGAGGTGGACGATGGCGACGACGACGACGACGACGAATCGTGCGAGCTGAGGGAGCTGGTCATGGCGGAAACCTCGGGGCGGCGAAGGGCAGACAACGGAGAGGGCGTGTCGGGCGGTGCGTGCGGCGCGCGCGCGGAACGACGAGGACGCGGGCGGGAGCCCGCCTCGGGTCACTGCACGGCGGCGGGGTTCTCGAGCAGGATCGCGCTGCCGTGGCCGCCGGCGGCGCAGCCGGTGAGCACCGCGTAGCGGTGGCCGGTGGCCTTCAGCCGGCGCGACGCCGTGGCGATCAAGCGACCGCCGGTGGCGCCGAACGGGTGCCCGAGGGACAGCGAGCCGCCCCAGGCGTTGATGCGCTCCAGCGGGATCTCGCCGATGGTCATGTCGACGCCGACGCGCTCGCGCAGGAAGGTCTGGTCGTCGAGCAGCTTCAGGTTGGCGACGACCTGGGCAGCGAAGGCCTCGTGGATCTCCCAGACGCCGACGTCTCTGGCCGTCAGGTTGTTGCGGGCGAGGATCTTCGGGATCGTCAGCGCCGGCCCGGCGAGCAGCTCTTCGAGGGGGTCACCGGCGGCGTACACCCAGTCGCGCAGGATCGCCTTGGACTTGTGCCCCAGCTGCCGCGCCTTCTCGGCCGACATCAACAGCACCGCGCTGCCGCCATCGGTGAGGAACGACGACGACGCCGCGGTGACGACGCCAAAGTCGCGGTCGAAGGCGGGCTTCAGCTTGCCGGCGGTCTCCATCGTCGAGTCGCTGCGCGGACCGTCGTCGGCGGTGACCAGCGCGAACGCCGGCGGCACGGCCACAGGGACGACCTCATCGGCGTAGCGGCCGTCCTTCCACGCTTGGTCAGCGAGCACGTGGCTGCGCACGGCCCACTCGTCGGATTCGCGGCGCGACACGCCGACGCGGTGGGCGAGGCGCTCGCAGCTTTGGCCCATCGTCAGGCCCGTCGAGAACTCGGCCGCCGACGGCACATCGGGGACGAGGTCCTGCGGCGACAGGTCGGCGAGGATCTTCATGTACTCCTGCGGCGCCTTGACCTTCTGGCTCTTCACGAGGGCGCGGCGCAGGTTCTTGCTCAGGCGGATGGGCGGGTCCGAGAAGCTCTCGGCGCCGCCGACGATGGCCACGTCGGCGCGGCCGAGCTGGATCGACTCGGCCGCCGTCGTCGCCGCCACGTTGGCCGAGATGCAGGCCAGCGTCGTCGTGAACGCCGGCACCGTGTGCGGCAGCCCGGCGCCGAGCATCGCCTCGCGGGCGAGGTTCGACGTGCGCGGGTCCTGCACCACCGTGCCCATGACCACCAGGTCGACGGCGCGCGGCGACAGGCCGGTGCGGGCGAGGAGGCCCTTGATGGCCTCGCGCCCGAGCTCCCAGCTCATCAGGCCCGCGAAGGCGCCGTTGGACTTCAGGAACGGCGTACGAGCCGCGTCGACGACGACGACGTCGCGGTCGGCAGGGAGAGGGGTGCGGGCCATGACGAACCTCCGGCGGCAGTGATCGAGGATTGCCGCGGTGAGTCAATAGCGGGTTGACATTCTTGTCAATCCAGCCGCCGCGCGCCCTGATCGACGGGCGTCGTCGACCACGCGTGGGGCATGGGCGAAGGACGCCAAGCGCAGCCCGCGGTGGTTCGTCAGGCGCCGATGCCGAAGGCTTCGCGGACGCCGTCGACGACGAACTGGGCGGCGATGGCAGCGAGCAGCAGGCCGAAGACGCGGTGCAGGACGTTCATGCCGGTCTGGCCGAGGCGGTGGGCGAGCTGCCCGCCCACCGCGAGCACGACGAACGACACGAGCGCGACGACCAGGATGCTGGCGAACACCGCCGCGCGCTCCAGCGACGTCGCCGCCGACGTGCGCGCCATGATGACGACGGTGATCGAGCCCGGCCCGGCGAGCATCGGGATGCCGAGGGGAAACACGCTGACGTCGGGCTTGTGCACGCCCTCGGCGGTCTCTTCGGGCGTCGTGCGTTGGCGCGAGGGCTGCGCCATCAGCATGTCGACAGCGAGCAGGAACAGCAGCACGCCGCCGGCGATCCGGAACGCCGGGATCGATATGCCGAGCAGCGCAAACAGCAGGTCACCCGCGGCCGCGAAGACGGTGAGGGTGACGCCGGCGACGACCGCGGCGCGCGCAGCCATGCGCCGGCGCTGGGCGGACGTGTCGCCAGCGGTCATCGCCAGGAACAGCGGCACGATGGCGACGGGGTCAACGATCGCCAGCAGGGTCAGGAAGGACTTGAGCGCGATACCCACGACAGGACGAACCCGAAGAGCTGGAGTCCACGGCCGGAACGACGTAGCGCCGACCCGGCGAGCAGGAAGGGAGCGAGCGCGACTGGCGAGGCGAAAGCTCGCGGAGCAGAAGGGGCGCCCTCGACCTGGCTCGCGCAGCTCCGGCCGCGCAGGCGCTGCCCCCGCTCAGCCGAACTCCTCCTTCTTCAGGTGGTTCCTCGGTACGCCGAGCTCGTGGAGGATCGCGTCGACGGACTCCATGAAGCGCGGCTGCGGCTCCTGACCGGTCTGCTTGGCCACCTCGCGCTGGTACTTCGTGATGGCCGCGCCGCAGGCGAAGTGACGCGCCTGGGCCGGGTTGTGCACGTAGCGCCGCACGAGCTCGGACGTCGGCCTGCCACTGAGGTAATTCTGCCCAAGATACGATGGATCTTCACGAGTAATCAGATTCAAATAAGTGAAGCGATTGGCATACGCCGAAGCAAGGGCGCGCAGCTGGTCATGAAGAATAATATCGCCAACGGTCTTATTGACATCGAACATGATATGGCGAACGCGGGGATTCTTGTTGTTGCGAAGCTCGTCCTTCAGGATGCCGTAGTTCGGCACGATCCCCGACCCGGCGACCCAGTGCACGACGGTGTCGGTCTTGCTCTCGATGTCATCGTCGATGACATAGCTGCCGGTGAAGCCCGAGATCTGGACCTCGCGGCCCTTGAGCGCCCCGGACGCCATCAGCGGCGAAAGGAGCGGCGGGTACTTGTGGGCGCGGGGATCGTATTCGTCGGCCTTCGTGCAGATTGCGACACACTTTTCGCCGGGTGCGGACTGCAACGAATAGGAGCGAATCGGCTCCTTCTTTCCCTTCAGCGTCTCCAGATAATCAATCCAGCGCTTAAGCTCGGGAAATTGGTGCGGATCGATGCTGAGAAACTGACCCGCCTTGTACTGCGGAGTGTCGCCGATGAAGAAGTAGACCGACGACGCGTCGTGGGTGCGGCGCACAACGTCAACGACGACGGCGTCGTACTTGCGGATGGTGCGGGCGGGTACGGCGGCGGCCGCTGGAGCGGGTGGCGGTGCGGGTGGCGGTGCGGCCGCGTGGGCCTGGACCCCTGGCGTGGGCGCGTACCCTTGCTGCGCGTAGCCCGGCTGCCCGCCTTGCTGCGCGTAACCCGGCTGCCCGCCTTGCTGCGCGTAGCCCGGCTGCCCGCCTTGCTGCGCGTAGGCCTGCTGCGCCGGCGGCGGCGACGCGGACTGCCGGGACGTCGATGGCGGTGCGCCGGGGGCGCCACTTTGGGGGTAGTAGTTGCTGCCCGGCGGGGGCGGCGGCGGCGGCGGGATGTGCACCACGGGCGGGTCCTCCTGAGACGTCGGACGTTTTTAGCCCGCGCCCGCGCGCGAAGGGAAGCAAGCCGTCCGCTTGTGTCGACGACGACGACCGGGCAGCGTCGGGTCGTGGCCGAACCTCCTCGCCGCCTGCTCGCGCTCTTCGATGCGCCGCCGCGCGCGTCGACCACGACGCCAGCGACGTCGGTGCCACGGGCACCCGCCGATCCAGCGACTTCGGCGTCCACGACCGCGGAGGACGACGCGGCGCTGTCGCCGACGCAGGTGGCGCAGCTGTTCAAGGAGCGGCTCGACGGGCTCGGCGATCTCGCGGTGGAGGGCGAGGTCACCGGCTTCCGCGGCTCGACGGGGGCGCATTGGTACTTCGAGCTGAAGGACTCCACGTCGCGCCTGTCGGTGAGCTTCTTCTCGTCGGCCAACCGCCGCCACCGCGGCGCGCTGCCGCAAAACGGCGACCTCGTCGTCGTGCGCGGGCGGCCGTCGTTCTACGGGCCGCAGGGGCGCGCGCAGCTCATCGCGTCGTCGTTGACCGCCGCCGGCAGCGGGGCGCTGGAGCGCATGCTCGAGGAGCGGCGGGCACGGCTGGCCGCCGAGGGCCTGTTCGCCGCCGAGCGCAAGCGTCCCCTGCCCGTGCTGCCCGCCTGTGTCGGGATCGTCACCTCGCTGCAGACCGCGGCGGTGCGGGACGTCGTCAAGGTGCTGCGGGCCCGGGCGCCGAAGGTCAGCGTCGTCATCGCCCCGGCGCCGGTGCAGGGCCCGGCCGCCGAGGTCGGCGCGGCGCTCGCCGCGGCGATCGCCCACCTCGATCGTCACGGCGGCTGCGACGTCATCCTGATCGTGCGCGGCGGCGGGAGCCGCGAGGATCTTCGCCCGTTCGACGAGGAGTCCGTCGTCCGCGCTGTCGTCGCCTGCCGCGTGCCGGTGGTCAGCGGCGTCGGCCACGAGATCGACGTGACCTTGTGCGATCACGCCGCTGACCGACGCGCCGCCACGCCGAGCCAGGCCGCCGAGTTCGCCGCGCCCGCCGTCGCCGAGCTCGAGCAGCAGCTCGACGCGCTGCAACAGCGGCTGCGCTCATCGACGGCGCGCAAGGTCGCCGAGGCCGGGCAGCGGCTGGCTCGTCTTCAGGGCCGCCTGCCGGCGCCGGCGACGCTGGCGCAGCGCCACGGGCGCGCCCTCGACGGCCTCGCCTCGCGGCTGGCGCGGCAGGCGCCGTTGAGCCGCCTGGCCGGCGACCGCGACCGCCTCGACGCCCTTGAGCGCCGGCTCTCGCACCGGCGACCGACCCTTGACCCGGCGACGGCGCGCCTCGCGCAGCTGGCCGCGCGCCTCGACGACGCCGTGCAGCGCCGCGCCGCCGACGCCGCCGGCCGGCTCGTGCGTGCCGTCGACCAGCTCGAGGCGTTGTCGCCGTTGTCGGTGCTGAAGCGGGGCTGGGCGCTGGCCACGCTCGACGACCGTCTCGCGCGGGCGAGCGATCTCGTCGTCGGCGCGCGCCTGCGGCTGCGCGTCGACGGCGGCGACGCCGACGTCATCGTCGACGCGGTGCGCGAGCCGGAGCGATCGTGAGCGCGGGGCCGCGCGTCGTCGTCGTGGGCGGTCCGACAGCGGGCGGCAAGAGCGCGCTGGCGCTGGCGCTGGCGCGGCGGCTGGGCGGCGAGATCATCGGCGCCGACAGCCGCCAGCTGTACGCCGGGCTCGCCGTGGCCGCCGCCGGCCCCGGCGATGACGAACGCGCGCTGGTCCCCCACCACCTGTACGACACGGTGCCGCCGACGGAGACGCTGTCGGCGGGCCGCTACGTCGCCCTCGCCGACCGCGCGATCGCCGAGGTCGTCGGCCGCGGACGCGTGGCCATCATCGTGGGCGGCACCGGCCTGTACCTGCGGGCGCTGCGCGTGGGGCTCGACGACGCGCTCCCTGCCGACGCCGCCCTGCGCGCACGCCTGGAGCAGGACCGGCGCGCGCACGGGCTGCCCGCGCTGGTCGAGCGCCTGCGGGCCGTTGCGCCCGATGCCGTCGTCGAGCTCGACGTGCAAAACCCGGCGCGCGTCGTGCGCGCGCTCGAGCTGGCGCTGCTCGGCGCGGACGTCGGCGGCCGTGACGGTGCGGCCCTGCTGGCACGACCGCCCCGCCCGATCGTCGCTGAGGCGCGCTGGCTGCTGGTGTCGCGCCCGCCTGCAGCCCTCGCCCGCCGCATCGACGCGCGCGCCGCGGCGCTGTTCGCGACGCCGGCGATCGTCGACGAGGCGTGTGCCCTGGCGGCCCTGCTGCCCGTCGACCACCCGCTGCTCGCCACCATCGGCGTCGCCGAGGCACTGGCGGTCGCCCGGGGCGTGCTCGACGTCGCCGCTGCCGCGACGCAGACGGCGACCCGCACGCGGCAGTACGCGCGCCGCCAGCGCACGTGGTTCAAGAAGGAGCCGTGGTGGACGCCGATCCGCGGCGACGACGACGATCACGCCGTCGACGTGGCCCTCGGGGTTGCACGCTGACGCAGGGGCGCTCCTTCAGCGCGCGCGGCGCGCGGCGGTGACCGCCGCGCCGGCCGCCGCAAGCAGCCCGGGCACGACGACGAGCAGCACGAACGCAAGCGCCTCACGCGCCGACGGAGTCAGGAACACGAGGCTGCCGCCGCGCTGACGCGGTCGCACGGCGATGTGGTCGTCGTCCTGCACCAGCCACTGCAGGATGCTCTGCGCGAGGTCGCGGTTGGCGCCCAGGCCCAGCGCGCCGTTGGTCACGAAGGTGGCGTCGGCGGCGACGACGGTGCGCGACGCGACCCACCCGCGCAGCGCCCACGACGCCCCCGACGGTGCCGGCGCGGGCGTCGGCTCAGCGGCGACGACCAGGGGCAGCGGGCCCCGCGCGTCGATCGTAGCCGCCCGCGCGTCGCCGCCGGTGGACACCAGCGGCGTAGTCAGGACGTCGGGAACCGGCGACAGGCCAAGCACCGCCGCGCGCGGGAAGTGCGTCAACGCGCCCTTCAGCGGGCGGGTGACGGCGTGGCCGAGCTGGGTGCTGCCGGTGACGACGTCAGCGCCGCCGAGCAGCGTCACGAAGGGTCCCTCGTCGACCACGACGTCGGCCACGACATCGACCCCCGCCCGCGCGGCCCATGCGGCGACCGACGGCTGGGGGCGTTCAGGCTCGAACAGCACGAACAGCGCGCCGTCCTTGTCGAGAAATGCGCGCAGCGCCGCCACCTCGCCGGACTCCCACGCCGCGGTGGCCGGCAACACCATCACCGCCCGGGCGTCGTCGGGGACGCGCGACCCGACGACGGCTAGCGGCAGCGGCGCGAGCTCGACGTTGCGGGCAGCCAGCGCGTCACGCAGGCGGGAGAGCCCGGCGGGGCCCTCGTCGCGGAGATCAGCCTCGCCGTGGCCGGCGACGACGTAGACACGAGCCGGCGTGGTGGTCGTCGTCGCGCGGCGCAGCGCGTTCGTCAGCTGCTCTTCGGCGTCGGGCTGCCCGGCATCGAAGCGGTAGCGCACGACCCGCTCCACCGGCGCCGAGCCGCCCGGCACCGCCGGCACGACCGCGACGTTCGGCCCGCCCAGCGCGAGCAGCTCGGCCAGGCCCACGGCCCGGGCGACCTCGAGATCGGCCGCCGCCGCCGCCGAGCGCAGCTCGAGCCGTACCCGATCGGTCACCGCGGCGTAGCGGTCGACAAGCGCGCGCAGCTCGACCGCGGCCCGACCCGGCTCGACGAAGGCGATGACGCGCACCGGAGCGGCCACGCCGCGGGCAACCACGACGCTCTCGTCGGCCAGCGTGTTGACCCCGGCGTTCGTCACGTCGATTCGGTGTTCGACGAATCTAGAGCACACCATCGAGGCGGCCGCGACGCCGAGCGCGGCGCTCCACTTCGATAGTTGGCGAAACATTAGCCGCAAGCGCCGCCCCTCATCGGCGCGCGCCGTCATGGCGCCCTCCGCCTCGCGGCCGGACGCGACGAGCGAGCCGACCAGCAGCAGCGTGCCGCCGACGAGCAACATCAGGAGGGCGGGCGGGCGGGCGCCGAAGACCGGCAGCGCCACGGCGATGGCGACGACACAAAGGGCTGAGCCGGCGGCGGCGGCGGCGACGGCGGCGATGCGGCTCATCGTCGCCCCCGCGCAAGACCCAGGACGGTGGCGAGGGCCGCGCTCACGAACGTGCCGACAAACCAGACGACGTCGCCGCCGTCGAGCACGCCGCGCAGCCCACGCTCGAGGTGCGACGACGGCGAGGCCCAGGCGAGCCAACGGGCGACGTCGGGACCAACGAGGGTCACCGTCGACGGCAACAACCACCAGGCCACGAGCACGAGGAACGCCACCAGCCCCGCGGCCAGCGGCACGTCGAACACGGCGGCGGCGACGCAGGCGACGGCGACGAAGCAGGCGCCGCAGGCGGCCAGCGTGCCGGTGGCGACGACGGCCTGGGCGACGTCGACGACGGGGCCGGTGCCGCCAGCGGCGGGCTGCCCGAAGACGGCGAGCAACGCCGGCAGCGCGAGGGTCGAGCCGGCGAGGCCGGCGACGATCACGACCCCGGCGGCCAGCTTGCCGAGGCCCACCGTCGTCGCCGACGGCGCGGCGTGCAGCAGCCAGTCGCGCGTCGTCGGGTCGTCGGCGAACAGCCGCATCGCCAGCAGCGGCGCGAAGAACAAGAGGAGGACGACCACGTTGCCGAGCACGCTCGACAGCAGCAGGTCGTTGACGTCGAGCAGCGCCACGAGCGCCGGATCGCCCAGCGCCAGCGCCCGCTGCTCGGCCTGCTCGAAGGCGGTCAGGTCGACGAGGAACAGCGCCGCGACGCACAGCGCCCAGACCGCGCCGAGCACGCCGCCTGTGGCCGACGTGACGAGCAGCCGCAGCTCGCGCACCAGGAGCGCGGTCACGCCAGGCCCCCGGGAGCGTTCGGCGCGCCATCGGCGGCCACGGCGGCGACGGCGCGGGACAGCGCGGCGCGATCGACGGCGCACACCGTTCGACCGCGCGCGAGCACGACGACGTCGTCGATCAGGCCTTCGAGCTCGGCGACGACGTGCGACGACAGCAGGATCGCGACGCCCTCCTGCCGCTTCTGCAGGAGCAGCGCGCGCAGCGCCGCCACCTGCGCCGGGTCGAGGCCGGCCGTGGGCTCGTCCAGCAACAGCACCCGCGGCTGTCCGAGCAGCGCCATGGCCAGCCCGACCCGCCGGCGGGTGCCGCGTGACAGCGCGCCGCACAGCCTCGCTTCGACGCTCGTCAAATCGAGGGAAGACAGAAGCGACCCGAGCTGCGCCGTGACCTCGCGGCGCGAGAGCCCGCGCAGGCGCGCCGCAAAGGTGAGCTGCTCGCGCACGGTCAGGCCATCGGCGACGGCGGGCTCCTCAGGCGCCCAGCCGATCTGCGCGCGCGCCCGCGGATCGTGGGCCGACCAGCCGCCGACGACCACCGTGCCGCCGTCGGGCACGACGACGCCAGCGAGGATCCGCAGCGTCGTGCTCTTGCCGGCGCCGTTGCGACCGAGGAAGCCCGTGATCCGACCGGCGCACACCTCCACGTCGACGTCGACCAGCGCGCTGGACCCGGCCCAGGCGTGGCGCAGGCCGCGCGCCGCGGCGACCGGGGCGAGCGCCGCCGTCACGGCGTCCGCCGACGTCGACGTCGGCGCAGCGCCAGCCCCGCCACCGGCGCCGCCGCCGCGAACGGGTCGCACGGCGATCCGCCGCCGCAGCCAGCGCCGACGCTGGCAGCTCCGCCCGCGCCGTCGCCGGCATCGCCGCCGTCGGCACCTTCGCCGCCGTCGGCACCACCCTCGACAAGGCGCGCCGGCGGCGCGTCGCGCGCGGTGGCGAGACCGGCGCCGGTCAGGGCCAGCAGGTCGAGCGCGCCCTCCTCGCCGACGACCTCGGCGGTCACCGTGGCCGGGCGATCGTCGGGCGGCTGGTCGGCCGCTGGGAACGCGATGGTCGCCGCCGTCGCCGGCCCCAGCGGCAACGACAGCGTCACCCGCTCGCTCGCCGTCCACGTGAAGTCCTGGCCGACGACGTCGACGTCGTCGACGAAGGCGCGTCCCCACAGCGTCACCGTGCCGGTCTCGGCGTCGGCGCCGGCGGCCTCGGCGCGCACCTCGTCGATGGCGCCGCGCGGCACGGCGCTGACGTCCCAGGCGAGGTCGGCAAGGCCGGGCGTGGCGAGGGCCAGCGCGAAGTCGCCAGCGGCCGCGGGCTCGACGACGAAGGACGCCGGCCCGTCGGCGGTGACCCGAGCGAGGGTCGCCGGGTCGACGCCCTCGGGGCCAGCAACGACGACCGCGCTGGCGCCGAGGTCGAGCAGCGCCTCGCCGCACCGATCGACGGCGGAGACGAGCACCCGCGTCTTGGCGTCGGCGACGACCGCGAAGCGCGCCGGCAGCCGCGGGTCGACGGCGGCGGTGGCGCCGACGAGCGCAGCATCGACGAGCACCGTGTCGACGGCGGCGGCGGCCTGCACCCCGATGCGGTCGACCTCTTCGCCCCCGTCGGTGACGACGAGGTCGACGACGCCGGGGCCCGCGGCGGTGACAGTGAAGCGCAGCTCCCCCGACGCCCGCTCGACGTCGGCGGCGGCGACGGCGACGATGGCGTCGTCGTCGCTGGCGATGGTGGCGCTCGCCGACAGCGCATCGTCTTCGTCAGGCGCCAGCGCCGTGACGTCAAAGAAGCTGCCGGTGGCGAGCCGCGACGACCAGACGAGGTCGGTGGGCGCCTGGAACACGATTCGGCCCCGTCTCCCCACGGTGCCCTCGGGACCGGGGTCGGCGCAGGCCGTCGACAGCGCGGCGACCGCAGCAGCGGCCGACAGAGACGCCGGCGTGCGAGCACCCCGGTGACCGGCGCTGCCCCGGGCCTGAACGGGCTCGCGCGGCGAGGGCTGACTCCATGCGCAGCCAGCGCGCGTCACGGCTCGCCGTCGACGTCGATGTCGCCGTCGTTGCTGTCCGGCTCGACGACCGCGGCGCCCTCGGCGGACGCCGTAGCCGCAGTCAGCGGCGTCGTCGGCTCATCGGCGGGCTCGGCGATGCGCACGATGCTGATCACGCGCTCGTCTTCGTCGACGCTGATCAGGCGCACGCCCTGCGTGTTGCGGCTAATTTCGCTGACGTCGTTGGTGGCGATGCGGATCAGCGTTCCCCCGTCGGTGATCAGCATCGCCTGATTGCCGGGCTGCACCTGAATCGCCCCGGCGACGCGGCCGTTGCGCTCGGTGGTCTTGATGGTGATCACCCCGCTGCCGGCGCGGTGCTGCAGCGGGTACTCATCTTTTTTCGTGCGCTTGCCGTAGCCGCGCTCGGTCACGGTCAGCACCGAGGCGTCCTCCGCGAGCACCTCCATCGCGACGACCTCGTCGGGGCGCCCGCCCTCGTTGCCGAGACGGATGCCATTCACGCCCACGGCCTGCCGGCCCATCGTGCGCACCTCGGTCTCCTGAAAGCGGATCGACATGCCGCCAGCGGTCGTCAGGAAGACTTCGCTCTTGCCGTCGGTGGTGCGCACGGCGATCAGCTCGTCACCGCCCTCGATGCCGCACGCGATCAGGCCCGTGCTGCGCGGGTTGGAGTACTGGGTCAGATCCGTCTTCTTGACCACGCCGTTCTTCGTGCAGAAGAACAAGAAGGCTTCGTCTTCCTTCTCGGGGAACCGACGCACCGGGAGCACCGTGCACACCTGCTCGCCCGCCTCGAGCTGGATGAGGTTGACGATGGGCCGGCCGCGGGCGTGCCCGCCGGCCTCGGGCACCTGATGCACCTTCAACCAGAACACGCGCCCGCGGTTCGTGAAGGTCAACAAGTAGGCGTGGGTCGACGCGACGAACGCATCCTGGATGAAGTCGTCTTCCTTGGCCTTCGCCGCCGCCCTGCCCTTGCCGCCGCGCTTCTGCGCCCGGTACGCCGATGTCGGCGACCGCTTGATGTAGCCGGCGTGGGAGATGGTGACGACCATCTCTGCTTCGGCGATCAGGTCTTCGACGTCGAGCTCGTCGACGTCGCCGACCAGTTGGGTGCGGCGCTCGACGCGGAAGCGGACCGCGATGTCCTTCAGCTCGTTCTTGATGACCTGCATCAGCACGCGCAGGTCGCCGAGGATCTCCTTCAGCCGCGCGATCTCCTTCAGCAGATCCTCGGCTTCGCCGGTGAGCTTGTCGCGCTCGAGCCCGACCAGCCGCGACAGCCGCATCTCGAGGATGGCGGCCGCCTGAATCTCGTCGAGTTGGGCGTAGCCCTGCTTGAGCCACTGCTCGGTCTGCGCCGTGGGCGCCGACGCAAACACCGCGAGCTTCGCCGCCCCGGGGAAGCGCTCGGCGCACAGCCGTACCTTGGCCACGTCGGTGTCGGGCGAGCCGCGAATGAGCTCGATGACACGGTCGATGTCGTCTAGCGCGGTGAGCAGACCGGCGAGAATATGGAAGCGCTTCTCGGCCTCGTCGAGCTCCCAGCGCGTGCGCCGCGTGACGACCTCGCGGCGGAAGTCGATGAAGTTCTCGAGCATCGGCCGCAGGCCCAGCGTCTTTGGCTGTCCGTCGACGATCGACAGCATCTGCACCGGGTAGCTGACCTCGAGCTGCGTGTGCTTGAACAGCTGGTTCAAGACGATATCGGCGATGACGTCGCGCTTCAGGTCGACGGCGACCCGCATGCCGTCACGGTCGCTCTCGTCGCGCAGCTCAGCGATGCCCTCGACCTTCTTGTCACGCACCAGTTCGGCGATGCGCTCGACCAGCCTCGCCTTGTTCACCTGGTAGGGGATCTCGTCGATGATGATCTGCGTGCGCTTCAGCTTGGCGTTGTCCTCGATGCGCGCCTTGCCGCGCAGCTTCAGCGAGCCACGGCCGGTCTCGTAGTAGCTGAGGATCCCGCTGCTGCCGCACAGCTGCCCGCCTGTCGGGAAGTCCGGCCCCGGCACCAGCTGCAGCAGGCGCTTCAGGTCGACCTTGTCGCCGCCCTCGTAGCGCTCCTCGATGATCGCGACGAGCGCGTCGACGATCTCGCCGAGGTTGTGCGGCGGGCAGCGCGTCGCCATCGCCACCGCGATGCCCTCGCTGCCGTTCACCAGCAGGTTCGGCACGCGCGACGGCAGGACCGCCGGCTCCTTGTAGTTGCCGTCGAAGTTCGGGATGAAGTCGACAGTGTTCTTCTCGATGTCGCGCAGCAGCTCTTCAGCCACCTTCGTCAGCCGCGACTCGGTGTAGCGGTACGCAGCGGCAGGGTCTCCGTCGACGGAGCCGAAGTTGCCCTGCCCGTCGACCAGCGTGGCGCCCATGTTCCACGGCTGCGCGAGCCGCACGAGGGCGTCGTAGACGGCCGAGTCGCCGTGCGGGTGGTACTTCTTCAGCACCTCGCCGACGACGCCGGCGCACTTGCTGTACTTGCGGTTCGACAGCAGGCCCTCGTCGAACATCGCGTAGAGGATGCGCCGGTGCACCGGCTTCAGCCCGTCGCGGATGTCGGGGAGCGCGCGCCCGACGATCACGCTCATCGAGTAGTCGCGGTAGCTGTCGCGCATCTCGTCGACGATCGAGACCTGCTCGACCCGACGGCCGCTGCCGCCGCCACCAGCGGCGTGTCCCGGCGGCGCGACCGGCGGACCCGCTGGCCCCCCCTTGCCCGGCGACGCCGCGCTCGCCTCCAGGGGTGCGCCGTGGTCGACGTTCGGGGTGCCGTTCTTGCCGCTGTCGGGGGTGTCGCTCATGCAGGGGGCGTTAGCAGCCCTCCCCCCGGCGGGGAAGTGCCCGGCCAGGGGGCTGTGACGACGTCAGGACGACCGCCGGACGGCGCGACCAAGGCGCCGTCGGGCGACGGCGTTGGCCAACGGTCCGACGCGCCTCTGGCCCGGTCCCCGGCGCCAGCACCGACACGACTCAATCTGCGATGCCGCTGCTCAGTATTCGACGTCGCTGCCGCCGATGAATTCGCGCAGGATCGACGTCGGCGGAACGTGGTCGGGATAGATCGACACGAAGTTGTCGAGGAGCCCCCGCAGGCGGAAGGCCGTCGACGCCGCCGGGTGGCTCGGCGGCACCTCGAGTAGATAGCGCTCGCCGTAGACCTTGAGCACCCCCATCTCGTAGGCGAGGGACGTGTCGAAGACGGCGTCGGCGTGGTGCTTGTGCGGGAAGATGTGGCGTCCTTCGCCCCGCCGCACCGACGGCCAGCGCAGGATGTTGTCGGCCGCCCGCGTGCCGCGCGCGTGGCGGTCGCGCACGATGCGACGCAGGAAGCGCAGATCGGCGGGCATCACCGACGTCAAGACATCGAACGGCAGGCAGAGCGCCGGCTGCACGAAGATGCGGAACATCTGCCCGGCGGGCACGGCGGCGCCGATGAGCGCCGGGTTCAGGCCGTGGATGCCCTCGATGAGCAGCACCTCGGCCTTCTGCAGCTTCATCTGCGGCCCGCCCGATGGCGACGAGCGCCCGCTCTTGAAGTCGAAGTGCGCCGTGGCCACCGTCTCGCCGGCGAGCAGGCGGGCGAGGTGGTCCTGCAGCAGCCGGGTATCGAGGGCCTGCAGCACCTCGAAGTCGTAGTCGCCCTGCTCGTCACGCGGGCACTGCTCGCGGTCGACGAAATAGTCGTCGAGGCTGAGCGCGACGGGGCGCACGCCGTTGACCTCGAGCTGCACCGTGAGGCGCTTGATGAACGTCGTCTTGCCCGACGACGACGGGCCGGCGATGGCGATCACGCGGACGCCGTCGCCGCGGACGGAAATGGCGTCGGCGATGCAGCCGATGTGCTTCTCGTGAAAGCCCTCGGCGTTGTGGATGATCTCTTTGTCGCGACCGTTGATGCAGAAGGCGTTGAACGCCCCCACCGAGTCGACGCCCATGGCCCGCAGCCAGCGCTCGTGGTCCTGCGCCATCGGCGAGACGAAGCGCGGGTGCGCGATCTCGCGCTCGACGACGTCGTCGTCAGCGGTCTCGAGCCACGGCTGGAAGGTGGCGCCGTACTCGAGCAGCAGGCCTTCGGGGTGCAGGTGCAGGTGACTGCCGACGAGCATGCCCGTCGACGGCGCCACCGGACCCGTGGCGTGGGCGTAGCGCCCCTCGAGCCCGATCACGGTGGCGACCGGCCCGCAGTGCGTCGCGAGCGCGGCGACGGCGTCGGCCTCGCCCCGCGCGGCGAAGTGGACGCGCGCCTGTTCGAGCGGCCATTGCTCCCGCACGAAAGCGACGTTGGCGCGCACGATGCGCCGCATCTCGTCCTCGATGGCCCCGCGCAGCTCGTCATCGATGCTGCCCTGGCGCAGGCGCACGACGCGCCCGCCGCCCACCGAGTGTGACAGCGAGAACGACGCCGACGGCGCCACGCGGTGCGCCGCCGCGAGGAACAGCAGCCCGACGCTGCGACGCCAGACCTCACGTCCCTCCCAATGGCGCAGCGTCAGCAGCTCGATGCGCAGGTGGCCAAGGACCGGCGTCGACAACGTGACCGGACGCGCACCGGCCATGGCCGCGACGACCGGGGCGCCGCCGACCTGCGGCGGCAGCAGCCCTGCCAGCAAGGTCCCCGACGGCACCGTCAGCTGCTCCACGCGGTCGCCCAAGACGAGCTCGACGCCGTAGGTCGCCGCGCGGCCAAGGTGCTTGCGATCGAACAACAGCTCGACGCTGTCGGTCATGCCGATCAGCTGATCGCCCAGGCGCTCGGCGAGCCGGCGCAGCAGCTCGGCCGCCGTACGGGGCTGATCGACGAGCAGCCGGGCCCACTCGGCGTACGGCAGGCGGCAGAGCATGACGTCGCCCAGGGCCTCGGCGGTGGCGGCGCGCTCCCGCCCCCCGATGAGCGAGATCTCGCCGAAGTACGCCCCCGGCGACAGCGTGCCGAGGTCGTGCTCGTTGCGCGACAGCCGGATCCGCCCCTCGACGACGACGAACAGGTCGCGCCCGGGGTCACCGCGGCGCACGATGACCGAGCCGGCGGGCATCGCCTCGCGCACGAGGGCCGAGGCGACGACGGCGAGGTCGGCGCTGTCGAACCCGGCGAACAACGGAGCGTGGATCGAGCGGAGGTTAGCAACGTCGATCATCGAGATCTCCCGGGCCGCGAGCGCGCTCACAACAACGACACGACGAACAGCTGGGCGGCGACGGTGCGCAGGACCATCGTCAGCGGATAGACGGCGGCGTAGCCGACGGCGGGGGTGTCGCTGCCGGCGAGCCCCTGCGCGAAGGCCAGCGCCGGCGGGTCGGTCATCGCGCCGGCGAGCACACCCGACAACGTCGGATAGTCGAGCCTCCAGACCGCCCGCGCGAAGGCGCCCACCACCACCATCGGCACGAGCGTGATGGCGAGGCCGAGCAGCACCCATGACGGCCCGGCCCCCGAGCGCGCTGCCTCGACGATGTGGGCGCCGGCCTTCAGCCCCACCGCCGACAGGAACAGCGCCATCCCGAGCTCGCGCAGCGCGGCGTTGACGTTGCCCGGCAGGTACCAGACGACGGGTCCGATGCGCCCGATCCAGGCGAGCACGAGCGCCGCGAGCAGTGGTCCGCCGGCGAGGCCGAGCTTCAGCGGCGCGGGCAGCCTGAGCGGGATCGCGATGGCGCCCACGCCGACGCCCAGCGCGACGCCAACGAAGAGCGGCAGCAGCTCCGCCGACGACAACGCCTTGTCGGAGTTGCCGAACCACACCGCGGCGCGGTCGAGCGTGGCCGGCTCGCCGACGGCGTGGCCGAGGTCGCCGAAGCGCACGCGTTGGTCACCGCGTGCCGTCAGCTCGACCTCGCCGCAGCGCAGGCGGGTGAACGTCACCGCGCCGCCGAGCTCGACCTCGGCGTCGGCGAGCGTGCGGCCGACGTGATCCCTGCGGGTCATGACCAGCCGCCGCACGTCGACGACTCCGGGCACGCCCCGAAGATCGACGTCGGCGTAGCGGCCGACCATGACGCCGAGGTCGTCGAGGCCGCGTCCGGCGCCAACCACGAGCAGCGCGTCGCCCTCGTGCAGCACGGTGTCGGCGTGGGCGATGGTCGCCTCGGCACCATGGGCCGGCAGGACACGGCTGACGACGACGCCGAAGCCGGCGATGCCGGGGATGTCCTTGACGGCGCGCCCGTCGAGGTTGTGGTTGGTGACGAGGAGCGTTCGACGCTCGACGGGCGGGTGCTCGGCGGCGCGGGCGCGCAGAAGGGCCTCGGCTTCGGCCCGGGGGGCGACGCGGAAGAGCAGGCGCAGCGCCACGAGCCCGCCAATGATGCCGGCGACGCCGAACGGAGAGGCGACGGCATAGCCAAGGCTGGGCAATCCACGGCGCGCGTCGTCGACCCCGATGACCCCGTCGAGCGCCTGGTGGGCCGCACCGAGCGACGGCGTGTTCGTCGTCGCGCCCGCCAGCACGCCCACGACGCCGGCGACGTCGAGCCCGAGCAGCTTCGCCCCCAGGGCGGCGACTGCGACGCCGCCCATGGCGACGGCGATGGCGAGCGCGTTCAGGCGCACGCCGCCGTGTCGCAGTGACGCGAAGAAGCCGGGCCCCAGCTGCGCGCCGATGGCGTAGACGAACAGGATCAGGCCGAAGTCGCGCAGCAGCTCGAGCGTGGCTGTCGGGGGCACGAAGCCCAGGTGGCCGACGACGAGGCCGGCGAACAGCACCGCCGCGACGCCGAGCCCGGTGCCGCGCACGCGCAGCTGGCCGAGGGCCATGTCGGCGGCAACGACGACGGTGACGACCAGCAAGCTGGCGGCGACCCCGTGATGCCCTGACGCGACACGATCTCCATCGTCAGCGTGTGTGCGGCGTCGCGTCGCCGTCCAAAAGACCACGACGTCGACGAGCCTGCCGCTGCGCGGCGCCGCGCGCCCGTCGGGGTCGGCGCATGAGTCGCGCTGTCACCGGTGAAGGCGGCGGCGGACGACAAGCAGGACCGCGCCGGCGAGCAGGGTCAGGCCGCCGCCGTCAGCGCCGCCGCGGCCGCGGCCGTCACAGCCGGCGCAACCCGTCAGACCGTCGGCCGCAACGTCGCCGCTCCCGTCACCGCTGCCGTTGCCGACGCCGTCGTCGGCGAAGGCGCCGCGGGGGCTGTCGTCGGTGGCGTTGCGCACGCCGTCGCCGTCGATGTCCTGATCGAGGGCGTCGGGGACGCCGTCGCCGTCCTGGTCGTCGTCCTCGCCGTCGACGACGCCGTCGCCGTCCTGGTCGTCGTCGTCCTCGTTGGCCACGCCGTCGCCGTCGCGGTCGTCATCGATGGCGTCGGGGATGGCGTCGCCGTCGGCGTCGGGCAGCAGTCCGGCGGGGCAGCTGACGCCGCTCTCGGGGTCGATGGTGCAACCGTCGGGGATGCCGTCGCCGTTTTCGTCGGGGAAGTCGACGAAGCCGTCGCCGGGGAGGTCTTGCTCGTCGTCGGGGATCCCGTCGTCGTTGCGATCGCCGTCGTCGTCACCGGCGCACAGCGGCCCGGTGTCGCCGTCGTCGCAGACGTCACCGTCGCCGTCGTCGTCGTCGCTGCCGGGCACGCCGTCGCCGTCGCCGTCGTCGTCGAGGGTGAAGCGGATCGTCGTGGTGAGCCGGAAATTCGATTCGTTGGTGTGGCGCTCGGCGTGGAAGAGCTCGAGCGGATATTCGTTGCCGGGCGTGATGCCGAGGGCGGCGGCCTGCTCGTCGAGGTCGACGCTGCCGGCGATGGCGGGGTGCAGCCCGCCGAGATCGAGGGCGAGCCGTCCGTTGATGAAGACCCAGAGGTCGTCATCGCCCTCGAAGTCGAAGGTCTCGCCGCCCTGGTAGGTGAAGCGGGCGTGGACCTCGGTGGTGAAGTGGAAGTTGTGGGGCCGGCCTTCGTTGCCAAAGAGGGCGTCGTCGATGGGGAAGAAGGCGTTGCTGGCGTAGCCCCAGGTGCCGTCGCCGTTGTCGGTGAGGGGCAGGCGGATGGTGGTGGCGAGGTTGACGCCGGCGACGTCGCGGTACCACTGGTCGAAGCTCTCGCGCGACGTCACGGTGTGGCCGTCCTCGGCGTAGACGGGCTTGCGGTCGGCGCCGAGCTCGAAGCGCACGATGCCGGTGTCGGCGTCGGAGCCGCTGAAGGACTCGAAGTCGGGGTGCGCCGGAGTGAAGTCGCGGATGACGGCGGGGATCTCGAGGTTCTGGGCCGCCGCGGGCGAGGCGACAAGGCTGGTCCCGAAGACCGCGACGAGACCGACGAGCCCGACCGCGCTCACGACACCGGGCAAGCCCGACGGCGCGGGCAGCAGGACGGCGCGCGCCGTTCCACAAGAGCGAGAGTGAACTGTCGACGTCGACAACGAGACCTCGCGTCCGGTGTCGGCCTTTTCTATCGCGCGCGCATCGGTAGGATGGCGGACGACCCCACCGCCCTGCCCGACCACGACGCGCGCGGCTTGAGGGGCGGCGCGAGCGACGTCCGCCTGTCGGGGCCGTGTCGTCGCGGTCAGCGCGGTGCGCGGTCGCCTTTAATCGTCGACGGCTGCGATGACGGCTGCGACGACGATGGCGCCGCCAGCAGCGGGCGGAGGAAGGCCCCCATGTCGGCCGCGAACGCCTCGGACCCCTCACGCGTCAGGTGGCCCCGGTCGCGGTACATCGGCTTGTCGGCGACGGTCGCCGCGCAGCCCGTCATGGGCCCCGGCGACTCGGGCCCCAGCGGTTCGGCGTGCGCCGTCGGGCAGAAGACCCGGGTCACGGTCGGATCAAACAGCGGATGTTCGCCCCACGCCGCGCGCATCGCCGCGTGGACCGCGCGCGCCTGCTGCACGTCGCCAGCCGTCGGACCACAGCGGTCCGCCGCGCGCAGCGCGAAGCAGTCGGTGGCGTTCTGGCGCAACGCGGGAAGATCGAGCACCGCCGCCGCCGGGACGCCGGTGGCGTCGAGCGCGCCCACGAGGATGCGGTTGGCCTCGCGCCAGGCCCCCTGCGCGTCGACGGCCGCGATCCGATCGTCGTCGACGTAGACCGAGGCGTCGGCCACGAGCACGAGGTCGGGGCGCACGCTCCCGACGAGCGCGACGAGGCCGCTCTGCCACTCCGCGCACCCGTCCGGCGCCTTGCGTTGAGGCACCGGTGCGCTCGGGCAGGCGCTGAGCCCGCTGTAGATGACACGCACGTGGTCGCCGGCGCCGAAGACATCGAGCGCGCCCAGCCAGTGCATGGCGTGGGAGTCGCCCACCACGAGTACGGTCCTCGCACCGTCGTCGTCTCCCCAGACACAACCGTTCTTCACCAATGCGGCGGCCGTGGTGGCCGTGCAGCGACGAACCACGTCGATGGTGCTCCGCCCCACGGCGTCGGCGTCGGCGAGGCGCCCGCTGAACTTCGGCGGCGGCCAGAACGCGAAGCCGAGCGCCGCCGAGCCGCCCATCAGCGCGAGCGCAAGGGCGAGGCTCGTGCCCGTCGATGCGGTCAGGCGGGGGTGAAAGCGCAGCGGCGTCTCGACGAAGCGATACAGCACGACGGCGCCGCCGAGGCTCGAGCCAAAGGCAAGAACAGGAACGAGCAGACCATCGGTGGGCCCCACCGCGAGCGGCAGCAGCACGACGATGGGCCAATGCACGAGGTAGAGCGCGTAGGACACGCGCCCCAGCGCCTGCAGCGGAGCCCACGCCAGCGCCCGACCGACGACGGTGACCGGCGCCGAGTGCACCGACGGCTGCTCGTGCGCGAGCGACGAGCCGGCGTGGGCGGCCAGGATCAGGCAGGTGCCGAGCGTCGGCATGAGCGCCCCCGGCCAGGGAAAGACGACGTCGACGACGCCGGCCAGCGAGCCCGCGAGGAGCGACGCGCCTGCGGCCGCGCACGCCTCGGCCAGCGCCCGCTTTCGCAGCGGGGGGGGCAGCGCCACGGCCACGAGCTCGCCGGCGCAGAACTGCCACGCACGCAGCGGCGAGGCGAAGAAGGCGACGTCGACGCCCACACGCGAGGCCGCCCACGCCGACGCCACCGTGATCACGACGAGCAACGACGTCACGAGCGCGCGGGCCGAGCGCGCCACGTCGCGGCGCGCGAGGTGCAGGAGGCCGGCCCCGAGCGCGAGCAGCAGCGGGACGAAGAAGTAGAACTGCTCCTCGACTCTCAACGACCATGTGTGCAGCAGGACCCGGGTGTCGTGCGCGGCGAAGTAGGACTTCTTGTCCCGTAGGAACCCGAAGTTGGACGCATACAAGCTGGTGGCGACGAGCTAGCGGGCCGACGCGGCGATCCGCAGCGGCAGCAGCGCCCAGGACGCGACGAACGCGCCGACGGCGACGACGGTGGCGGCGGGGAGCAGGCGGCGCGCGCGGCGAGCCCAGAAGCGCGCCAGCGCCACCCGGCCGGTGCTGGCCAGCTCGCGCTCGAGCAGCCGCAGGATCAAGAACCCCGAAAGAACGAAGAAGACGTCGACGCCGAGGAAGCCGTGCTGCAAGCCCGGCACGTCCAGATGGAAGAGCACCACGGCGAGCACGGCGACGGCGCGCAGGCCGTCGATGTCGGGGCGGAAGTCGGCGGGCGAAGACATCGCTGTCGTCGCCGTAGGACCCTTGGTCGAGACGGGCAACGGTGGCGGCCAGAGCAACGCGGGCGCGGGGCGCGGGGCGGGCCGCCGCCGTCGCCGCAACCGTCGCCGCCGGCTGCGCCGACCTTGCGACCCGACGGTCCGCGTGGGGCGCTCGTGGCGATGGGCGGCGACGTCGGAAAAAAGAAACCCCCTGACGAATCAGGGGGTTCTGGTCGGGGTGACAGGATTCGAACCTACGACCTCTTGGTCCCGAACCAAGCGCTCTACCAAGCTGAGCTACACCCCGAGGGCGCGCGGAGAAAACCATTGATCGGCGTCGTGGTCAAGCACTTTGCGCGGTGACGTTCAGCGCCGCGCGCGACCGGCTTCACGACGACGCGCGCAGCGACGCGAGCGGCACGAGGCGACCCCGATCGCGCACCAGCGGCACCCCCGCCGGCAGCTCGCGCGGCACGTCGACGATGAGCTCGTCGGGCCGCATCGCGACGAACGCGCCGCCGGGGATCTCGCGCCCGGGCAGCAACAGCACCTTGGCGCCGACGTGGCCACCGTGGCCGAGGCACGAGCCGAGGAAGCTGCGCTCGGTGGACACGAGCGCCCCGTCGTGGCGGACGTCGACGCTGCCCTGCAGCTTGGCGTCGATGAAGCCCGCCCACGTCGACAACGACGCCCCGCGCCCGATCAGGCTGACCTGCAGCTTGTAGTTCGACAGCACCGCGTCCTCGTACGCCGCCGACCAGACGACGAACGAGCGCGGCGTCACGCCGACGCGCGCTCCCAGCGTCGACGACAGCACCGTCGCGTGGTCGCCGACGACGACGCCGTCGCCGACGATGGAATTGCGCACGCTGGCGCCGGCGCCGATCACGACGTCGTCGCCGAGGATCGAGGCCTCGACGTGCGCCGTCGGGTGGATGCGTGCCCCGCGGCCGCGCCGCACGAGGCTCTTCGTCAACGCGGCGAACGACCACGGCGCCCCGGCGAGGGCGCGCGCGAAGGCCCACGCCTTGTGCGCCCGCAGCAGGTCCATCCACTGCGCGCCAAAGCCCGCCTGGTTCAGCCACAGCACGTGCACCCAATGCTCGACGTGGGCGGCCAGCGTCGAGGTCACGGGGATGAGCAGCGTGCCGTTGCCCTCGCCGAGGGTCGGCAGGCGCAGCGGGATGCCGAGCTCCTTCTTGGGCACGACCACCCGTCGCGCCTCCTGCCGCAGGCGCGCGAGCAGCGCCGCCGCCGGCTGCGCCTCGACGCGCGCCACGAAGAAGCAGTCGTAGGCGACGCGCTCGCGGGCGGCGCTCTCGTGCCGGGTGGCGAAGCGACCGCGAGCGGGCACAGCGGCGCCGAGGCCGTCGTCGTCGAAGGGCTCGATGGTCGCCGACGACACCGGCCGCAGGAAGTCCACCGACGGCGTCCGCGCCAGCGCCAGCCGCGCCTCGCCGCCAGTGGCGACGACATCGAAGGCGCGCTCGAGGAAGTCACCGAGGCACTTCTCCGTGACGAAGGTGTGGTCGGCGAGGACCACCGTGGGCTCGGCGCTGGCGGGGACGTCGCCGTCGGCGGCGACCTCGACGATCGTGAGCCCGCGCCGCGTCAACGCCTCGCGGACCGCCGCGCCGACGGTGCTGCGGCCGTAGAGCGCGGCGCCCGGTGCCTCGTCGAACGGCGAGATGCGTCGGCCGGTGGCGATCAGGAGCGCGCGCATGGCCTCATCCTCTCGTTGTCGACCACTGGAACCAGGCGAGGAACTCGACGTTGCCGTCGGCGCCCTCGATGGGCGAGGGGATCGTCGCCCGGTGGACGAGCCCGACGGCACCGGCGGCGTCGACGACGTCGTCGACGGCGCGCTGGCGGGCGCTCGCGTCGCGGACGACGCCGCCCTTGCCCACGTGCTCGCGGCCGACCTCGAACTGGGGCTTCACCAGCGCGACGACCGAGGCGCCGGGGACAAGGTGCGGCACGAGCGCCGGCAGCACGAGGCGCAGCGAGATGAAGCTGACGTCGATGACGGCGAGCGACGGCGCCGGCGCGAGCGCGCCCGGCGGCAGCTTGCCGATGTGCGTGCGCTCGAGGTTCATCACGCGCGGGTCCTGC
>Ga0194129_10001638_pt1 | contig 36061 bp, 32 predicted proteins | sample TA2KigCa35mmetaG_FD_150862 | JGI IMG/M metagenome (GOLD analysis project Ga0194129, IMG submission 150862) | Freshwater microbial communities from Lake Tanganyika, Tanzania - TA2015038 Kigoma Deep Cast 35m | ecosystem: Environmental > Aquatic > Freshwater > Lake | place: Tanzania: Lake...
TTGATTGGTGATGTAGCAATCACTGGGTCATTGAATGTATCTACAATCAATGGTCTAACAAATCTAAGTGTAGTTGATCTTTCAGTCAGTGGAGATGCTACAATTGGTGGTTCTTTGAGTGTAGATACGATCAATGCTCAAGTATCTAACAATGTATCGATTTCCGCAACATCCTTAGTTATTCTAAATGGTGGGATTGGCTTCCGAAATTCTACAGGTCTGTTTACTACTGGTTATACTCTGATCAATGGTATTGCTGTATCAACGATTGGTACTAAGACATTGCTCCAAACAGATTACATTGCGATTGTGGCATGGAGTGCAACATCAGGTACAATTCAAATGCCTGCAAGCCCATTAGATGGCGAAACACATACAATCAAGATTTTCACTAAGAATGGCGTTTCTGGTGGGACATTAGTACTTAATGCAGGAGCTAATAATTTCAATTTCGGAGCGACTACGATCGTAATTCCTGTAACAACTGACAACAAGTCCTACCAATTCGTTTGGATAGATGCAACAGGTGTGGGACTTACACAGACTTGGATGCCAATTCTAGGGTACAAGGCATAATTCAAAAAAATTATTGAGAATAAGAAATATCCTATCTAAAGTTCATTCGGTTTTGTAAACTAAGAATGTCATAAAATTAAATTTCGAAAAACACATATGATCAAAGGCTTGCATTTCCTTGTGGGTGGGGGTACTGCTACTTTGAATATCACAACCACTGCGGCAAGGGCTTTTGAAGACAACAAAACAGCACCTTATTCTATGGTGGTTAGCTCATCAGCTGATAGTTTGAGATCTGTAACGATGGTTTATGTTGCGTCTAAAACATCTTGGTTTGTGACAGCTGGATACAAGAATTAATTTTTTTTCAAATATGTTTCACAAAGATCCTTGATCTCTTTATACTATGTACTATAGTCAAAAAAACTTTATAAGCAAAATGAAAGAGAGCAAAACAAATGTCTAGACTAGATTCTTATTTTACAGATACCCTAACAGTCAATGGTCAAGTTGATCTAAATTCTACGATTGTGTCAAATGTATCTATTCCCACACCCATAGGATCAACAATCCAAATGACATCCGATCAATATCTTGTAGCTGCAACTCTTAATAGCAAAAACAGAAATGTGCTATTACCCACAAATCCTACAATCGGTGAAACCCACATCATCAAAGCTTTAGTAGAATCTGGTTTTGGTACGGTTTATGTGAAAGGCAGTGGGCTTCAAAAAATAGATGGGGCGAGTGGTGCTGGTTTTTCACAAGCATCGCTGACAGGTGCTACGGGGGCGGATATCAATGCTTCTATTACTTTGGTTTATGGGAGATTAGATCTGTGGTTTGTTGTTAGCGAAGCTGGCAATGTGAATTATTCATGATAGATTCTTTGAAAATATTTTTTTTGCTATACATTTTCGAATTGTATATGATGCCTTGAGTCTTTAAGTTCCCATAAAACTTTTTCAACAAGGAAAACATCATGAGCAAGGTAGCAAAGCTATTAGACCAGTGTACCACTAAAATTTCTTCTACAATCCCAAGTACTTTAGATGCATTAAAGAAGCTTTCTCAAGTAGAAGCTAAGGTTTGTGTCAGCTCTACAAATATCCCGATCACTCAAGGTCTAGTGGTAGATCAAGGTGTATCGATTACAAGCTTTACGATTGTTGGGGCATCTCTTACGATTACAGCTGATCAGTTCTTAGTTGCCATGACACTTGCTGATAATGGCTTCAACAAAAACATCTATTTACCAGAAAACCCAAAGCTTGGCGAAACACACATCCTAAAGGCTTATACAGTTGGTGGGTATGGTAATTCAATTTGCAATGTGTTTGCGAATACCAACAACTGCCCAAATCGATTTGATGGTGGCTATGGAAAAGGCTTTATTGCTCTCAGCTTAATGGCAGGTCTTGGGAGTGTGACTGGTGGTGGTGTGGAAATTGTTTATGTGGGGAATCATACTTGGCTAGTGGTTGGCACTACTGGAAATGTTAATTTTAGAATGGAAAATCCTTAAAGATACCCAATTACAAGGCTAAAAACTATATTTTGATTTGTTTATTTGAAAAACATATTGTATATTTCCGATCTAGACACACCTTTTTCAGAATTTTTTTACACACTTTTCAAGGTATAATCCCATGGTTAAGAAAATCAAGAACCAACAAAACAAATCAAACAAAGAAAAAAAGCAAAGAGTAACTAAATACCCAAGTGCTCCACCAATCCCAAACCATCAAACAACTCTACTTTCAAAGCTACAAGGTGCATCATCAACAAAACCAGCACCTATCTCTTTGATCTCTCCAAATCAAGATGCACCAATCAAGCTTTTAGATTTACCCACACCAATCTACAAAGCACAAGCACCATCAGTCATCACAAAGCTCAATAGACCACTACTCACAGTAGCGATGATGGTCAAAAATGAAGAAGAATTTCTAGAGGATGCTTTAAAGAGTATTATCAACTTTGCAGATGAAATTGTTGTGGTAGATACTGGTTCTATTGACAAAACCATGGAAATTGCTAGATCCTTTGACAAGGTAAAGACATCTTATTTTGAATGGCCAAATGACTTTTCTGCAGGGCGAAATGAAACGATTAGACGATCAAGTGGCGAATGGATTTTTATTCTAGATGCTGATGAAAGACTTGATACCAAGCACAAGAACAAGCAAGCGATTTATGATGGCTACAAGAATATGATTGCCAACAAGCTACCAACATATCCTTATGATGCGATCTTGCTGAATGTGATCAACCAAAGATTGAATGGTACAGAGATCAGCTCTCTCTTCAATATTAGAACATTCCCAAACCACCCACATCTCAAATACAAGAACAGAGTACACAATCAGTTAGTTGCAGAGCTTGAAGATGGTACAGAAAAACCTTTAAGCATGAAAACAAATCAAGACATCCATTTGATTCATTTGGGTTATGATGAAACGGTATATGCAAGAAAGCAAAAAACTGCGAGATCCTTGCCTTTGATTCAAGCAATGGTAAAAGATGATCCAAACAATCATGTGTATGCTTTTTATCTTGGGAGAGAGTACACAATCAATCGTATGTATCTAGAAGCAATTGAAATTCTTGAAAAGACCTACCAAATTGTTTCCAAAGACGCAACTGCTGCGATTTTTGATGAGGTGTTAAAAACCTTACTCCATACCTATGAAATTCAAAACCAATTAACACCTGAGCTGATGACAAGGTTGATTGAATATGCAAGAGAGGGTGTAAAAAGATCACCAAGTCAGCCAGATCATTGGTTTTATTTAGCGATGTTTGCTGCGATGCTTGGAGATATGAACACAGCAGCTGTAGCGATTCAAAACTGTGTCACTACCTTGCATAATTTCAAGCTAACCCATGCAATGCAATCTAATCCTTATCTATTAGCAGCACCTTGGAAAGCATATGATCTTGGGGCAACAGTACTTTGGAATTTAGGTAAAAGAAAAGAATCCTATGAACTACTGAAGAAAACCTTCAATAGTAAGCCAGAAAATGGACCGAATTGGACACTGACACTTAGGTGCTTGGTTACACTTGCCAAAGAATTTAATGAGGATGATTGGATCACACAAGCTGCGAAAAAGGCAGCAGTTACACCTAGTGCAATTGTTGAGATTTTCTATTTCAAGATTGAAAGGTTGATCCAGACTCAAAACCTAGCAGAGATCAAGGATTTACTAAATTGGGCATTGGCAAATGCACCTAGATTACATAATGAAGAACAATTCAAAAAGTTCTGTGAAATGTTTATCCCAGCCTAAATTTGAATTAGCTTGTTTTCGTATAGCATTGATTAAATAATTTCCTACTCGTTAAACAAGTTTGGATTGCTTGTGCAATATAGCCTGCAAGCTTAGGTGGAACTGCATTGCCGATTTGTTGGTATTTACTTGTAAGATTACCAACGAAATAGAAATCTCTTGGAAAGCTTTGAATGCTTGCGGCTTCTTGCCAAGACAGTCTTCTTGTTTCTCCTACACCAAAAGACCAAAGCTCTGAATGGATTTTTTGCATATCTGGAGAGCTAGGGTGTAGTGTGATTTGCTTTGCCATTGCTGGGATTGTGAATGAAACCTGATCCCAATTTCGTTTTCGGTTTCTTGACATATAGCGAGAAGAAAAGGGTGCTTGGCAAATATCGCTAGGGCTAGGTGTGGGCAAGTCTTCAAGAGCATCTTTAAGTACGAATCTCTCATTAGTAGGCTTAGGAAACTCGAAATGCTCTGCCAAATTTAAGTCTTTTCTAAAGCCGATTAGGAAAATTCTCGCACGATCTTGAGCAATCCCATAGTTCCTTGCATTTGCTTGGTGTACTTTGACATCATAGCCTTTACTAGAAAAGTCTTCTAGGATGGCTTCTACAATTTTCCCCTGTCCTAAAGTCAGCAAGCCTTTTACATTTTCAGCAACAAAGCATAGGGGTTGTTTTTCTTCCACTAAGCTCACAAAAGCCTTATACAAGCTATTGCGAGTGTCATCGATCTTTCTAGGTCCTGCTAAGCTAAAGCCTTGACAAGGAAACCCACCAATGATGATATCTGAATAGGGAATATCTGCGAGTGGGATTAGATTGATGTCCTTTTGTATGATTTGGCTTTTTGACCAAGACTTGTGTGTTGCACAAGCATCCTTATTGGTATCATTTGCCCAAATCACATCAAAGCCTTGTTGGTGAAAGCCGAGATCAAAGCCACCAGCACCCGAGAACAAAGAAACAACAGTAAAGGGTCTAGGTAAATGCATATCAAAGCTCCTTAATAGGTGTAGATTTTCATGGCTAAAAGCTGTAACACAAACCTTAACGAAACACCAAGCAAAAAAACTGAATTCCTTGAATTATGTTTTACAAATACTTTTTGCTTTCCCATAATGATTCTAGAATTAAAAATGGCAAAATAACAAAAAACCTAAAAGAGCATACCACATGACAACTCTCGCTAAAAATTTACTTAGGCACACGATTGCCAAAAGCTCGATGTATTTTGAAGACGAAAGCCTAGCTGTAGATGACTTTGAAGTAGGGGATAGCTTGGTCTTAGCACTCCCAAATGTGTACCTACAGATGTGTCCAAAGGGATTTCGTTATGGTGTGAAAGTGGATAATACTTGGCATTCTGAGGCTGTCATTTTGAAAAGATTAGAGCTTAGATCTCAAAGAACAGGCTTAGGGAATCAAATGCGTTCCGGCATTGCCAAACAAGTTAGGATTTATCATTCAAATCTAGGTTTACCCAAGACCTTTGAGCAACTAGGCTCTGGGAAAAAGAAAAAAAGCCAGACACTTGACGAGGAATCAAATCTTAAAAAATTCAGCTTTAATATGCTTTTATGCTTTCCTAGTACCTTTAGGAGGGGTTGTGAATGGCAAGAACAATATCCTAATTTAAATGTCACTTGGACTTACCAACAATTACTAGTTTCAAAGCCAACAGTTCCTTACCAAATCGAAAAGCCTTTTTGGGTAGCAGAAGACAAAGTAACACAAGGCTTATATGAGCTAGTGATGGGTCAAAATCCTAGCTATTATCAAGGTTCAATAGAAATTGAAGATGAGCATGGAAATCCAGATCGTAAATATGTTGGTTTCGATTTAGATAGGCCTGTAGAAACAATTACATGGTATGATGCTCTTGTTTTTTGTAACAAGCTAAGTGTGTTTCAAGGCTTAGAAGCTTGTTACACAATTGAAGACCCTAAGAAAAAAAAGGGACATGTAGTTTCTGCATTGGTACACTATGATGCAACAAAAAATGGGTATCGCTTACTATCCGATGAAGAATGGGAATACATATCTAAGGCAGATCGTAAGGACTTAGTAACAAATCTATCCTATCTAGATTTAGATCTTGAGCGAAAAAGTGATACCAGATTAATACCAGGAGTGACTGTCATACAACCCCTTTCTCTTTCGTCTTTTTCTATTGAGATGAGAACTCGAATGCTAGCGAATACTACTTGGAGTAGGTATGATTTTGAAAGTGGAGATAACCAAGAGTTTGATTGGAACAAAGACCCATGTGAGCACATATATTACCATACACAATCTAAAAAGAAAAAGCCAAATGCTTGGGGTTTTTACAATTTATTTGGTAATGTAGAAGAATGGTGTTTTGGGGGTAAAGATGCAAACGGTAATTTGCTTGATTCAAACCGAGCAGCTACTAGGGGTTTTCAATTATTTGACCGTACAAGTGCTAAGTCATATCTTGGTGTTTTAGGTTTAGAGCATCAGCGTTCAGTATGCGACTCTTCCATTGGATTCCGTATTGCTAGAAACTTTTGAACTTATCGAATTTTCATTTCTCTCAAATTAATTTTCTTTTTTGAATGCTTTGTGCTAGAAACTTTCTCTACACACAAAATATTATGTATCTGCTTTGAAAAGAGGCTTTATGAAATTGTATGTGCTTTGTATTACACCAAGAAATTTAATTGACGTAGATCGTAGGGTACTTAATCAATGTGAGATTTTTGCCGATCTTGGTTGGGATGTACATTTGATCGTTCCTAACACAATGGACCATACTGAAAAACATGGCAAAATCACTTTGGTTTCATTCACATTTGTACAAGCTAGTATGCAAGATTTAGCACTAGTTGATACCTTTGTTTTCGATAACACTATGGAATCATCTTCTCAACATAGTATGCCCTACTCGATTCAAATCACAGAGAGTTTGTATAAAACAGAGAATGAGTTGAAAAGTAGAGAAATCCTTAAACAAAGTACATCTCAAGTAAACCCTGCAACAAGATATATTGTAACTCGTTTTTTTCTAGATATGCTGAAAAAGGGGCAACCTGATGCGGTTTATTGTGCAGATTATCATGGAATGGTTGCAGCAAACATATACCATCGTGAATTCAAAAAACCTTATGTGATTGACAGCCATGAATATTGTTTAAGCCACCAAAACTATCATACTACAGAACAAGCTTTTGTGAAAAAAGTAGAATCAAAATGCTTTCAAAACACAACTGCGTTAGTAACTGTATCTCAAACATTTGCTGAGCTTTACCAATTTGAATATGGTTTGGATCGTTTGCCTTTGATTTATCACAACACACCAAAGCCAAGTGTGAAAAACGCTGAAAAAATGCAAACTTGGAATCTTAGAAAAAATTTAGCCATAGATAACACAAAAAAAATAATTTTGTTTCATGGGGGTTTGGCAAGAGTGAAACGAAATTTAGAGATGCTTTTGCAAATTTCTGTTGAACTCGCAAAGCAGGATATTCACTTACTTTTCATTGGTTATGGTCCCTTGTTGACAGATATCATGAAATATAAAGCAATCAACTCAAGTGTTCATTATTTACCTACTTTAGATCAAGAGTCTTTGGCTTTGGTAATCAAGCAAGTGGATGCGATCATTGTGCCTTATATCGCACTAGACATCAATCAAAAATACTGTGCCCCAAATCGTTTTTTCGATGCTTTGACACACAGAATTTTTGTTATTGCCAACGACAGTATTGACTCAATCAAAGGCATTGTTAACCAATTTAAGGTTGGATATGTAGGGGCAATGGACAAGCCTGAGTCGATGTACCAAACAATTTTGAATGCTTTTGAACACCAAAAGAACCACAAAACCTACGAAAACACAGAACTCCTAGATGCTTGTTTTGGCTTTGATGCACAAAAACAAACAATGATTACTGTATCCAATCTTTTGGAATATGAAATCAAAAAACAAAAACTAGAAGATCTACAACTGTTCGACCTACTTGCTCTTGTAGAAAGTAGGATTGATCAAAACTTAGAAAAAGGTTTGTTGAATGAAGCTACAGCACTTTTAGCTCAAGCTCAGCATATGACAACAAGCATTGATGCAGACAGTCAACAAAAAATCCTAGACCTAGCAAAAAAGATAAGACAAAAAGAAAATCCAAATGTCAATTAAGATTTGTACGATTGTGGGGGCAAGACCTCAATTCATTAAGGCTTCTGTAGTATCGAATTTGGTTCAAAAAGAATACCAAGATCGAATTACTGAAATACTTGTGCATACTGGTCAGCACTTTGATGCCAATATGTCGGATGTTTTTTTCCAAGAGTTGAATGTGCCGAAACCAAAATATCATTTAGACATTCATGGGGGAACACATACTCAAATGATCTCCCGAATGATGCAAGATCTAGAGAAAATATTTTTGATAGAAAAACCAAATCTTGTATTGGTGTATGGGGATACGAATTCCACTTTTGCAGGGGCTCTAGTTGCGGCTCAAATCGGTATTCCAATCGCACACATTGAAGCGGGTCTTCGATCATACAATTGGCAAATGCCAGAAGAACGAAATCGCAGACTTGTGGATCATGTAAGCGACTTATTGTTTTGCCCAACTGAAAATGCACGGCAAAACCTATTTAGAGAAAACATTCAAAAGGAAATATTTTTTTCAGGAGATGTAATGTTCGACTTGGTTTCCCAAATGAAAATTGATTCTAAATTAGTGGATCAAATTACGAAAGGGAAACCTTTTAGCTTTATGACCTTACATCGTGCAGAAACTTGTTGCAATAAACAAACATTCAATGAAATTGTTGCTTGGGTCAAGGCACACTGCGATACAGAGCTGTTAGTCTGGGCGGTACACCCTAGAGCTAAACAATGTTTAAGAGATTTTGAAACAGACACTGAAGGTATGACACTTATATCTCCAATTGGGTATACAGATACTCTTGCGTTCTTGAAAAATGCTAAGATGGTTTATACCGATAGTGGTGGCTTACAAAAGGAAGCCTTTTTCATGAACACACCTTGCATCACAATGCGAGATGAAACAGAGTGGGTGGAAACTCTATATGGGAATCGTAATCAATTGTGGAGATCTGTTGGAAATGTATCAACTCTAGAAAGCCCTGCAGACAAACAATTGAAAGTGGATATCGGATCGAATCTATTTGGAAATGGTTTTGCAAGTAAAAGTATTTTAGATTCTATTTGTGCTTATTTTTCAAAGGTAGAATAAGATGAGCATTGTTATCCTAGATTATGGCTGTGGGAACATAGGTTCTTTTGAAAATATGTTAATTCACATTGGTGTAAATAGAAATGAAATTAGGTTCAACCTACCAAAAAACTTAGATGAAATATCTCATTTGATTTTGCCAGGTGTGGGTAAATTCGATACTGCAATGAGCAATTTGAAGAATCAAGATTTAATTGGTTGCTTGCAAGAAATCGAGCAGAAAGAAATTCCAATTCTTGGTGTGTGTTTAGGGATGCAGATTATGGGTCAAGCAAGCCAAGAAGGTGTTTTGAAAGGTTTAGGTTGGTTTGATGGGGAATGTGTTGCCTTTCAAGCAGTTGAGCTTGATCATAGAATGGTACACATGGGTTGGGAATACTTAGACATTGTAGCACAAAAACCAAATATTTTTGATTTAGAACAAAAGCAAAAATTCTATTTCATGCACTCATATCACTACAAGACATCAAACGATACTGAGATTTCTGCATATAGTACACACAACGGTGAAAAGTTTGTTGCTACAATATCTAAAGGGAATAAAATTGGTGTGCAATTCCACCCTGAAAAGAGTCATCGCTTTGGGATGAGCTTGTTGAAAAACTTTCTCGCTTTAAGTACAGATTTCCATGAAAATTTTAAGGAGCTTTAAAAGATGTCCATCAAAAGACTGATACCTATTCTCCTAACGAATGGGGAATCCTTGATCAAAACAACACAGTTCAAGCATCCCAAGTACATTGGTGATCCAATCAATGCGATCAAAATTTTTAATGAAAAAGAAGTAGATGAACTCGCATTGGTGGATATCTTGGCAACAAAAGAGAATAGATCCCCTAGCTTTGAGCTGATCCAACAAATCACAAATGAATGCTTTATGCCTTTAATGTATGGTGGTGGGGTACGAGTCTTGTCTGATTTTGAGAAACTTTTTCGTATGGGGGTTGAAAAAGTATTAGTGAATCGTTTGTTGTTTGAAAACCCAACAATCGTCCGACAAGCAATAGATATTTTTGGATCTCAAAGTATTATAGCATCCTTAGATTTGAAAAAAACCTTTTGGGTAAAAAACCTAAGACCTTACAACTATTTGAAAAACAAGCATATTGAATCTGGTAGTCTTGACTCTATTTTGAATTTCTTAGAAATGGATTTAAGAGTTGGAGAGCTTTTTGTCAATTTTGTGGATAAAGAAGGCACTTGGCTTGGATTAGATTTGGATGCAATTACTTTGATTCGGTCAAAAACAAAATTACCTTTGATTGTCTCAGGGGGAGCTAAATCTCTTAATGACATACAACAAATCTTTTTGAGCACGAATGTAGATGCGATTGGCATAGGTGCAATGTCTGTGTATCAAGGTAAGGATAAAGGCATTTTGATTAATTTCCCTAAAACCGAAAACATACTTGAGCTCTAACTTGAAAAGAGAAAAAATATGAAAAACCAACAATGTACTCGTTGTATTTACGACAAAAGAATTCCTCACATCTCATTCAATGTAGATGGGGTTTGTAATTATTGTGAGCAGTATGATCAATTAGATACCACATATCCAACTGATGAAATTGGAGAACAAAAGCTATTAGAGATGGTAGATCAAATCAAAAAAGATGGCAAGAACAAAAAATATGATTTGATTATTGGTGTTTCTGGGGGTTGCGATTCTTCCTATATGGTACATCTTGCTGTGAAAAAACATAGTTTAAGACCTTTAGCAGTACATTTTGACAATACCTACAATACAAAAATTGCCGTAGAAAACATTCAAAGAGTTCTAGCCAAATTGAATGTAGATTTGTACACTCATGTTGTAGATAACAAAGAATTTTCTCGTATCTCTCGATCTTTTTTTCTAGCATCTGTACCTGAAATCGACACACCTACGGATTTAGCATTGGCTGCAACCTTGTATTCTGTTGCTGCAAAGTATGGAATCAAACATATTTGGGAAGGGCATTCTTTTAGAACCGAAGGCATATCTCCACCTGGTTGGTTTTATATGGATGCTCAATATGTCCAAAGTGTTCATAGTCAATATGGAGATGGTAAAATTCAAACACTACCCCAATTAAAGCTTCTGAAATGGTTGAAATGGATGCTTTGGAATGGGATTAAAAAGCATAGACCTCTATACTATATGAATTACAATAAAGAAGAAACGAAAGCCTTTTTACAAAAAGAGTATGCTTGGCAATGGTATGGTGGGCATCACATGGAAAACCGAACATCCTATTTCACAAACAATTATTACCTACCTAAAAAATTTAAAATTGATTTGAGATGGTGCGAGTATTCTGCTCTAGTGCGATCGAAACAAATGTCGAGAGATCAAGCTTTAGATTTGATTGGTCAGCCTAAACAGTTTGATGAAAGTATCCTTGCTGAGATCAAAAAAAGGAATCAGTTTTCCGATATGGATTGGGATAGGATCATGAACTCCGAACCAATGCACTACACTAGCCACAAAACCTACAAGCCTACTTTTGAAAAATATAGATTCTTTTTTGAAATTCTATACAAGTTAGGGTATGTTACATTTTCCTTTTATCAAAAATTCTGTGTGCTGAAAGAAAAAGAACAAAAAAGTTTTCCTCTTTTTGATGAAGAAAATCTAGATTCTTAGTTTGCTTTGACAAACAAAAATAATATCTGCTACAACTAGCCACTGCATTGTTTTACACACACATTTTTTTCACATTGTATTTTTACAGAGAGTTATTCATGTTAGAGAATCAAAACATCTTCATTACAGGTGGAGCGGGATTTATTGCTAGTAAATTAATCGAACTTTTGATCGACAAAAACCAAATTACCATATTTGACAATTTCCATCGAAATACACTCGCATCAAAAAAGGATTTGTTAGAGCATCCTAATCTAAAAATTGTACAAGGTACGGTTCTAGATATTGATCAACTTAGATCAAGTATTCAAGGTCATCAGTATGTTGTTCATGCAGCAGCAATTGCTGGTATTGATACTGTGATTAAAGCACCAGTCCACACTATGCGAGTGAACATGATTGGAACTGCTAATGTTTTACAAGTAGCACAAGAAAAAGGTGTTTCTGGTAGATTCATTGATTTTTCAACATCCGAGGTTTTTGGGTCTATGGCCTTTCGTGCGATTGAATCCAACAACACAGTTATGGGGGCTGCTGGAGAAGCTCGTTGGACTTATGCTGTCAGTAAATTGGCTGGCGAGCATTTAACTCATGCATATTTCAAGGAATTCGATTTGCCCACTGTCACTTTGAGACCTTTCAACATTTATGGTGTTGGGCAAACTGGTGAGGGTGCGATCAACAATTTTATTCGAAAAGCACTTAAAAACGAAGATTTAGAAATATATGGGGATGGAAATCAAATTCGTGCATGGTGTTATGTAGACGATTTTGTTGATTGCCTTTCTAAATGCTTAGTAAATGAAAAAGCGATTGGCGAAAGCTTCAATGTGGGGAATGCTAAGGCTGTGATCACAATTACAGGTTTAGCACATTTAGTTTGTAGAACTTTGAACTCGAAATCTAAAATTGTGTATAAACCATCACTATCAGCAGATATCGAACTTAGAATTCCTAGTGTTGAGAAATCTAAAGATGTTTTAGGTTTTACCGCAAGTATTGATTTGGAAGAAGGGATTCAAAAAACAGCGGAATGGCTTGAAAAAAATCAAGGAGCTTAAAGAATGAAAATATTTATCGGTTGTCAAAACACAGCTAACTTGACGAGCGTTTTTGCAGAAGGTTTTAGAGAACTAGGGTATCAAGTTGACACATATTCTTACATGACACAACACAATTTCTATTCTCTAGATGGTTATCAATTCTTGAATTTCGCACAATATCAAAGTCTATGGCAACAATTACTAGTCCGAAATTTTGAAAACTTTGATATGGATCGCTTTGAAAACACCAGTAAAGAGTTAGAGCCATTTGTGAAACAGTATCTTGGCTATGACTTGTACATTTTTGTGAATTGTATTTCATTGTTGCCCTACAACTTAGATTACCCAATCCTAAAGCAACACAATAAAAAAATTGTTTCGGTTTTTAGTGGATCTGAAATTCGATACCCAAAGTATGCTCAAGCCCTTTGGGATGAGTGGGGTTTTAGTTTTCCAATTGACAAATTTGAAAATGCTTATGGGGGTTATGGAAACATCTACACAAATTCGCTTAACCGAAAAAGACTCAATGTATTGTTAGCAGAATTTTATGCAGATTTAGTTTTAAGTGTACCTGAGCAGAGTGGTGTACAAACTAGTCCATATTTGCCTTATATCCATACAATTAGTACTAAAGGTATGCAATTCAAAAACAATGATAGGGATGTGCCGAAAATTGTACACATACCCTCTGACAAAAATTTCAAACAAACACATTTGATTGAACAAGCAATAGAAAACATAAGAGCGAAAGGTTTATGTTTTGAGTTCAATATTTATACAAAAATGCCACACACTCAAGTACTTGACATTTTATCGGACGCAGACATTTTAATAGACGAGATGAGTCTATTTCCTGCAATTCTTTCACATGAAGCGATGGCTAGTGGTTGTGTTGTACTTGCAGGTAATTCGGAAATAGGTTTACCTATCCCACTTAAGAGATATGGATGCCCTGTTGTCAACATCAATCCTGAAAATTTAGAATCACAAATAGAAAGAGTATTAGCAGACAAAGCTTTGAGATTCCTTTTGATTGAAAAAGGAAAAGAGTACATAGACCTTTATGCTACCCCCAAACAAGCTGTAATGCGATTGCTTGAAAGCTTGACTCGTTATGCGAATGGGGATTTTGATTATTTCCCAACCTATGCATATGAGCACATGTGCTATGAACCAAGAGATTTTGAGCTACCTTTGTTAAAGAGCTTGCAAGAAAAAGTTTTGTCTAAAAATGGGTATTTCTCTAAAACTTTGTTAGATAAAATGTGTCAAAACAATATCATCTCTCATAGCACTAAAGCTCATATTCTACAACAAGTAAATTTAGTGCATGAGAAAAATACAATCCAGATTTCAAAATTTTTGTATATCAACCACAAATACAAAAAACTGATTCAAACAGAAGAAATTGAAATGAAAAAAGTAAAAATTTCCCAACCGTCAATCAATGATCAAGAAAAGCAAGCAGTACTCAAAGTTTTAGATTCCCTTTGGTTAGCACAAGGTAAAGAAACTGAAGACTTTGAAAAAGAATTTGCTACTCATCATCAAGCCAGATATGGTGTTGCAGTTTCCTCTTGTACAACTGGCTTGGAATTAGTCTTGCGAGCGATGGGTGTGGGTGTTGGAGATGAAATTATTGTGCCTTGCTTTTCATGGGTAGCAACAGCAAGCTCAGTAGTTCTTGTAGGAGCAACTCCAATTTTTGTAGACATTGAAAGAGAAACCTACAATACAAGCATAGAACAAATTCTTGAAAAGGTAACAAATAGAACGAAAGCAGTAATCCCCGTACATTTGTTTGGTAGGTGTATTGACATAAAAGAGCTACGAGATGCTTTACCTAAAGGAATTAGGATCATTGAGGACGCCGCTTGTGCATCTGGCTCACAATATGATGGATATTTCCCAAGTACACATAGTGATTGTGCTGTATTTTCTTTCCACCCTAGAAAAACAATCACAACGGGGGAAGGTGGAATGATTTTAACAAATGATGCCCTACTTTTTGAAAACTTAAAAAAGCTTAGGAATCACGGGCAAGTGGGAATGAGTCCTAATGATGGGAATAGTTTTAGGTACATTTCAAATGTAGATTGCTTGGCACACAATTACAGAATGACAGATATTCAATCAAGTATAGGTAGAGTGCAACTAAGTAAGCTGAATTTCTTTGTATCTGAAAGAAATTACCTTGTAGATCTTTATTTGAGTGCTTTGGCAGAAATCCCTTGGTTGATCTTACCTTGTATTGATATGAGAAATGGGGATTTAAACTCTTGGCAATCTTTCGTTGTATGCATAAGAGAAAGTGTGAAATTTGAATGTCAAAAGCCAGATCAAACAAATCGAAATGCTGTAATCAATGCTTTGGCAGAACAAGGGATAGAAACTCGTCCTGGAACACAATTCATCCCAATGCTTGAATATTATAAGAAATCCTTTTTTGAAGCTCAAGGAATCGATGAACTATTCCCAAATGGTAGTTTCGTGTTTCACCAAAGCATTGCTCTACCTTTGTACAATGGTCTGCCAAAAGAGAGTATAGATTATGTGGTCAATCGTTTAAAGCAATTGAAGACGATTTAGCTTTAGATAAGGCTTGGCTTTTTAGATAAGGCTTGGCTTTTTAGATAAGGCTTAGCTTTTTGGGATTGGGATTTGATTTGGAAATGTAGGCTTTTTAGATAAGGCTTGGCTTTTTTGGAAAGAGTGGCTGGCTTGGGATTTTTTTATTTCTTAGAAAAATGTATGGTTTTGTTTGGCAGAGCTTTTTGGTTGTTGTATCTTAGGGTTGAGCTGATGTGAAAGGATTGATATGTCTGATAACTTGAAAAAGAAGCTATTTGCACTAAAGCATACAAAGCCAAAGACAAAGAAAATAGAAGAATTTTATGGTGATCATCTATTCATTTATGAGAACGATTTCTGTGCGATTGGGAGCAATGATGCAGTATTGAGTGGCATGAGATATGATCAAGATTTAAAAAGGGATGAATTCAAAAAATACCCTAATCGAGTGTTTACTCAAAAAATTGGACCTAAAATCCCAGAGTTCAACATGATTTTCTGCCAAAAGGGGTCTTTTGTAATGGGTAAAGATGCATCGTTGTATGGTCCCAAAAATCTACTTGAACGGGAAGTAACACTCACAAAATCATTTCTACTTGGCGAAACAAAAGTAAGTCAAGGGTTGTTCGAGTCTGTTATGGGAGATTTAGATGAAATTATTGTTAAACGTTGGAAATATATGAAACAGGAATATGCATTGAAATCGGATATTGGCAAGGACAAGCCGATGTTTTCACTGACTTGGTTTGAAGCCTTGATGTTTTGTAATGCACTAAGTAAGAGAAAAGGCTTGCAACCTTGCTACGAACTAACACCTGATGCTTTTCGCATAGATGCTAGTAACAACGAAGATTTCGAAGCCTTTGAAGATCAGTTTCGATATTGGGGTCAATTCCGAGACATAAGAGCATATAAAGTAAAAAAAATTGAGAATGCAAATGGCTATCGTCTGCCTACCGAAGCCGAATGGGAATATGCAGCCCTTGCGAATTCTACACTCATGTTGTACCCTCAAGAAACTCTAGAATATGTTGTATGTGCTTATGAAACCTACGAAAATGATGATGGCACAGAAGAAAAAGGAATAGTAATGGCAAACAACAAAACAACAAAGCCAAATCCTTGGGGTTTTTATGATATGCTTGGCAATACTGCTGAATTTTGTGAGGATGATTGGGATTTAGATCCTTACGATTTTATAGGTGGCAAAGAAAATGAATTGAAGGCTTTATTGAAAAAAAAGAGTGTAGACCCATGCCCTTGGTCTGAATATGCCTACTACATAGATACAGATGGTAAAAGGCAGTTCACTAAAAAAAGATTTCGTGGACTTGACTATAGTAGGATAGACTTGGATCTTCAAGATGTAACAATCACTACTGATTACCAAAAAATGTATTTACTTAGAGAGCAACAACATTTCCAAAAATATGTAGGCATTCGTTTGGCAAGAACAATTATAGATTGATGGTATTTTATCTTTGGCATATCTATAAAGTTTTACTAAGATCAGTATAAATAGAAAAGAGAGAGATTATGCTTGAGAATCTAAGAAGAAAATCACTAACTAAGACCTACATCGACCCCCAACACCAAGTATCTTTTGAATTAGGACAAGCTAGGTACGAAAGACAATTGTGTATTGAAAGGTACAAGCAAAGATTTTCTAAGAAAAATGTTTCTAAATCCTTTCCAAACACATTTGATCTGGTTTCTAAGGAATTTAAGTTAATACCCTATCGCTTAGATGATGTAAATTTTAATATGATTGCTTGCCCAAGTGGTTCTTTTACAATGGGTCATGAAAAGCAAAACAACAACCAACCTAGAATGGAAATCATAGAAAGACCATTTTTACTAGGTGAAACAGAAGTTACCCAAGAACTGTATGAAAAAGTGATGAAAAGAAATCCTAGCAGATTTGAAAACCCACAAAGGCCAGTAGAGAGTGTATCATGGAACGATGCGATTGAGTTCTGTAACACACTAAGTTTTTTACAAGGCTTAGAGTTATGCTATACTAGGAAATCTAGCGAAAGATATGATTGGTTCTGTAATTTTGATAAAAATGGATACCGACTACCAACAGAAAAAGAATGGGAATATGCAGCTAAGGCGGGTACTAAAAACCGATACGCAGGTACTAATACAACCACAAAACTAAAAGAATATGCTTGGTTTGATAAAAAGTCACAAACAGCTAGTACATACTCAACAGAGCCAGTAAAGACGAAATTACCAAATGAATGGGGCTTTTACGATATGACTGGGAATGTGAATGAATGGTGTTGGGATAAATTTGATCCTAGAAATCCAAAGCTTGATGCCGAGCGTGTTGCTCGTGGGGGTAGTTGGCATAGTCAATACACCATGTATTTACATTCTGACTATCGAGGTCTCAATCTGATTACCAATAAAATGTATGATCTCGGCTTTCGTGTTGCGAGATCAATTGTCAACCGAGCAACTAAAATACCACAACAGAAATTCACAACTGTTGCTGGAACCTCATTGGGATAAATAAATTTGTAGTATTTTTTAGACCTTAGTTCGCAAAAACCTAGCCAAACTCTTTTTTCTTTTTTATCTTTGGCATATCTCTAAAGTTTTATTAAGATCAATGTAAATAAAAAAAGAGAGAGATTATGCTTGAGAACCTAAGAAGAAAATCACTGACTAAGACTTACCATGATCCAATACACCAAGTACATTTTGAATTGGGGTATGCTAGATACGAAAATCACTTGAGTATTGAACAATACAAACAAAGATTTTCTAAGGAAAAGATTAATGAATCATTTCCAAACACATTCAATCAAGTTTCTAAAGAATTTAGATTAAGTCCTTGTAGCTTAGGTAAAATAGGTTTTAACATGATTGTCTGTCTAAGTGGTAGCTTTACGATGGGTCATGAAGATCAATCAGACAACAAACCTAGAACAGTAATCATAGATAGACCATTTTTACTAGGAGAAACAGAGATTACCCAAGAATTGTATGAAAAAGTCATGAAAGAAAATCCTAGTGAGTTTCCTTTAAGTCCTCAGCATCCAGTAGAGCGAGTATCATGGGAAGATGCGATCAAGTTCTGTAATAAGTTAAGTAAGCTACAGGGCTTAGATTTATGCTATACTAAAAAATCTAATAGTCTAGACTTTGGGTGGCATTGTAATTTCACTAAAAATGGCTATAGACTACCAAGAGAAAAAGAGTGGGAATATGCTGCTAAGGCTGGTACTGAAAATCTATGGGCAGGTACGAATGAAAGGACTGATCTAACAAAATATGCTCGGTTTAATGAATCTTTGAACGAATCAGCACTGCCTGTAGGATCAAAAGCACAGAATGAATGGGGCTTTTATGACATGAGTGGAAATGTATGGGAATGGTGTTGGGATAAATACAATCCTAAAGGTGGTGCTGATGCCGGTCGTGTTAATCGTGGTGGAGGTTGGAATACTAGTGATGTGTCGGTGCTTTGTTCTGCTTTTCGCAACGGCACCTCGCCCGACTTTCGCCGCGACACCCTCGGCTTTCGTGTTGCAAGATCAATCGTCAACTAATTTTTTACTTTTATCTTTGGCATATCTTTAAAGTTTTACTAAGATCAATGTAAATAAAAAATAGAGAGAACTTATGCTTGAGAACCTAAGAAGAAAATCACTGACTAAGACTTACCATGATCCAATACACCAAGTACATTTTGAAAGTGGTCTAGCTAAGTATGGTTCTAGTGCAGAGATAGATGTATGTACTCAAAAATTGTCTAAAAAATTACAAAAGTCTTCATTTGAAACACAGATCAACAAATTTCACAGACTTGATATTAAAACATACATTTATTTCACATTGAATATGATTTATTGCCCCAAAGGTAGCTTTACGATGGGTCATGAAAAGCAAAACAACAACCAACCTAGAATGGAAATCATAGAAAGACCATTTTTACTAGGAGAAACAGAAATTACCCAAGAATTGTATCAAGCTGTAATGGGGCATAATCCTAGCCAAAACAATGAAGATTCTCAAAAACCAGTAGATAATGTATCTTGGTATGATGCATTGATTTTCTGCAATAAATTGAGTGAATTGCAAAACTTAGAGAAATACTATCAAATATTGAATCCATCAAACAGAGACTCAGGTGGGTATGATTGGGGCACGGGGACGATTATGTCTGCGAATGTGATTCGGAACAAGAATGCAAATGGATATAGACTACCAGAAGAAAAAGAGTGGGAATATGCAGCTAAGGCTGGTACAAACAACCGATGGGCGGGTACTGATGACCCAAATAAGCTAGCAGAATATGCATGGTTCAACCAACCTGAATTAGAAGAGGGGGGTACATCAAGAGTTGTAAAACAGCTGAAACCAAATGAATGGGGATTCTATGACATGACTGGAAATGTGGATGAATGGTGCTGGGATGAGAGACATTCGAGAGGCGATTCGGAAGATGATTCGGAAGATGATTCGGAGGAACTAGAGCATGTATGCAAGGGTGGTTATTGGTATGGATCGGATATTGAAACAGTTCTTAAGAATGCAAGCTCTTGTTTTGAAGGTACGCTTTCTTATTACACAGGATTTCGTATTTGTAGGACTGTAATTTAGGGTGGTATCTTTTTATCTTTGGTATATCTTTAAAGTTTTACTAAGATCAAGGTAAATAAAAAAATAGAGAGAGAAATCATGCTTGAGAACCTAAGAAGAAAATCACTGACTAAGACTTACCATGATCCAAGACACCGAGTAGCTTTTGAATTGGGGTATGCTAGATACGAAAATCACTTGAGTATAGATCAATACAAACAAAGATTTTCTAAGGAAAATATGCTTGAATCCTTTCAAAACCCTTTCAATCAAGTTTCTAAAGAGTTTAGATTGTTTTCCTACAGCTTAGACAATGTAAAATTCAATATGATTGCTTGCCCAAGTGGTAGTTTTACAATGGGTCATAAAGATCAAGATGACAACAAACCTAGAACAGAAATCATAGAAAGACCATTTTTACTAGGAGAAACAGAGATTACCCAAGAACTATATGAAAAAGTAATGGGAACTAATCCTAGCGATTTCAAGCATCCTCAAAAGCCAGTAGAAATGGTATCATGGGAAAGTGCTATCTTATTCTGTAATAAATTAAGTGATTTACAAGGCTTAGATAAATGCTATACAAAAAAATCAAGTGAAGAATGCGATTGGTTGTGTGATTTCACTAAAAATGGCTATAGACTACCAACAGAGAAAGAATGGGAATATGACGCTAAAGCAGGTACTGAAAACAAGTGGGTGGGTACTGATGATGGAAGAAAGCTAAAGAAATATGCTGTTTATAGCGATTCAAATTATTCAACAAGGTCTGTAGGATCAAAAGATCCAAATGAGTGGGGTTTTTATGACATGAGTGGAAATGTCTATGAATGGTGTTGGGATAAATACAATCCTAATAATGATAATGCTTCTGCCTTTCGTGTTTATCGTGGTGGCAGTTGGAGAAGCAACAACCTGTATTTGCGTTCTGCTATTCGCAACTTCAACTCGCCCGGTCTTCGCAACAATGCTCTCGGCTTTCGTGTTGCAAGATCAATCGTCAACTAATTTTTTACTTTTATCTTTGGCATATCTTTAAAGTTTTACTAAGATCAATGTAAATAAAAAATAGAGAGAGAATATGCTTGAGAACCTAAGAAGAAAATCACTAACTAAGACCTACATTGACCCCCGACACCAAGTATCTTTTGAATTGGGGTATGCTCATTACGAAAATCACTTGAGTATTGAACAGTACAAGCAAAGGGTTTCTAAGAAAAAGATTACTAAACTCTTTCCAAATCCTTTCACTCAAGTTTCTAAAGAGTTTAGAGTATTTCATTTTAGCTTAGGTGCTATAAAATTCAACATGATTTATTGTCCAAAGGATACTTTTACAATGGGTCATAGAAATCAATCGGATAACAAACCAAGAACAGAAACAATAGATGTGTCATTTTTTCTAGGGGAAACAGAAATTACCCAAGAGCTATATGAAAAAGTGATTGGAACTAATCCTAGTGCGTTCAAAAACAACCCCCAAAATCCAGTAGAGCGTGTATCATGGTATGATGCGATTTTGTTCTGTAATGAACTAAGTAGGCTACAAGGCTTAGATGAATGTTATGTTTTAAAGAATATCTCTACAAAGGATAGAGATGGGGTGGATCAAAACAGAATTATATCAGCACAAGTTACTTGTGATGCCAAGAAAAATGGGTACAGACTGCCAACAGAAAAAGAGTGGGAATATGCTGCTAAGGCTGGCACTGAAAATCGATGGGCAGGTACAGATAATGCAGATGAACTAGGAGAATATGCTTGGTTTGGACAAAATTTATCAAATGGATCAACACAGCCTGTAGGAACGAAAGTACCAAATGAATGGGGTTTTTATGACATGAGTGGAAATGTTCGGGAATGGTGCTGGGATAAACACGAACCTAAAGGTAGTGTTTCAGACTGGCGTGTTTATCGTGGTGGTGGTTGGAGTGGCTCTGCCAATCATGTATATTCTACTTTTCGTAACATTGGCTCGCCTGAATACAACGACAAAGGACTCTTCGGCTTTCGTGTTGCAAGATCAATCGTCAGCTGAGTTTTTTATGTTTTTATCTTTTTATCTTTGGCATACCTTTAAAGTTTTACTAAGATCAATGTAAATAGAAAAAATAGAGAGAAGAATATGCTTGAGAATCTAAGAAGAAAATCACTGACCAAGACCTACAATGACCCAATACGCCAAGTAGCTTTTGAATTGGGGTATGCTCATTACGAAAATCACTTGAGTATAGATCAATACAAACAAAGATTTTCTAAAAAAAAGGTTACTAAATCCTTTCCAAAGCTTCTCACTCAAATTTCCAAAGATTTTAGTTTAGTTCCCTTTAGCTTAGACGATGTAAAATTCAATATGATTACTTGCCAAAGTGGTACTTTTACAATGGGTCATGAAAATCGATGTGACAACAGACCTAGAACAGAAACAATAGATACACCATTTCTACTAGGAGAAACAGAGCTTACCCAAGAGCTGTATCAAGCAGTAATGGGAACTAATCCTAGTCATTTCCAAAACAACTCTCAAAATCCAGTAGAGAATGTATCTTGGGTGGATGCGATCAAATTCTGTAATGAGCTAAGTAGACTACAAGGCTTAGATGAATGTTATACTGAAAACCCTAAGAGTCTAGATTACGGTTGGGATTGTGATTTTAGTAAAAATGGGTATAGACTACCAACAGAGAAAGAATGGGAATATGCTGCGAAAGCTGGTACTGATAACCTATATTATGCAGGCACTAATAAAACCAAAAAACTAGATGAATATGCTTGGTTTACGAATAATTCAAATGAATCAACACATCCAGTAGCAACTAAAAAACCAAATAAATGGGGTTTTTATGACATGAGTGGAAATGTTGAAGAATGGTGTTGGGATAAGTACAATCCTAAAAATGGTGCTGATGCCTGGCGTGTTGATCGTGGTGGTAGTTGGAACTCTGTCAACCCGTCTTTGTGTTCTTTTGATCGCGGCTACGGCCGCTCGCCCGGACTTCGCCACAACGCTCTCGGCTTTCGTGTTTGCAGATCAATCGTCAGCTGAGCAACTGAACATCTCGTCAACTGTCAAAAAAGTGCTTAGGGGTTAGTCATCTCTTTTTTCCAATATGCATTTTTGTCAAGTGGAAATACCGATATTTTCGAGATTTTAGCTCCAAATCAAATCCCCCAAAAGGATAAACCCTTTCGTATAAAGGATCTGCATTTATACGAGATGCCCCTTGTGTATAAAAAACCCTTTCGTATAAATATGCTTTTTTAAGCTAAAAACAAGGTTTTTGACATATCAACCTTTCGTATAAAAATATAATGCTTTTTTATACGAAACGGTTTACCTATATTTTGCACTAAAAAGAGTAGCCTTTTGAAAATCAAAGTATCGGTGTTTTCGATGTTTTTTCCACTTGACACTTATTTTTTATACGAAAGGGTGTCGGATAGTTGTTTTTTTTCTTTTTATCTTTGGCATATCTCTAAAGTTTTACTAAGATCAATGTAAATAAAAATAGGGAGAAGAATATGCTTGAGAATTTAAGAAGAAAATCACTGACCAAGACCTACAATGACCTAAAACATCAAGTGCATTTTGAATCTGGTCTAGCTAGATATGAAAATCATGTAGAGATAGATATCTGCACCCAAAAGCTATCAAAAAAGAAACCTACAAAACCTATATTCCCAAGAGTAATAGATACAATTTCTCTAGAATCCTTTAGCTATTTTAAATTGGGGATGATTTACTGCCCAAGTGGTAGCTTTACGATGGGTCACGAAGATCAATCAGACAACAAACCTAGAATGGTAATCATAGATAGATCATTTTTACTAGGAGAAACAGAGATTACCCAAGAGCTGTATGAAAAAGTGATGGGAAATAATCCTAGTTGTTTCCAAAACAGACCTCAAAATCCAGTAGAGGATGTATCATGGGTGGATGCGATCAAATTCTGTAATAAGCTAAGTGAATTACAAGGCTTAGATGAATGCTATACTAAAAACCCCAAGAGTCTAGATTATGGCTGGGATTATGATTCTTCTAAAAATGGTTATAGACTACCTACAGAAAAAGAGTGGGAATATGCAGCTAAGGCAGGTACTCAAAATCTATGGGCAGGTACTAGTGATGAAAGTAAGCTAGGAGACTATGCTTGGTTTGATGAAAATTCAAATTATTCAACAGAGCCTATAGCGAGAAAGCTACCGAATGAATGGGGCTTTTATGATATGAGTGGAAATGTATGGGAATGGTGTTGGGATAAATACAATCCTAAAGGTGATGCTGATGCCTATCGTGTTCGTCGTGGCGGTAGTTGGTACGGCGGCAACGCCTCGGATTTGCGTTCTGCTAATCGCAACAACTATTCGCCCGGCCGTCGCAGCAACTATCTCGGCTTTCGTGTTTGCAGATCTATCGTCAACTGAGTTTTTTCTTTTTTATCTTTGGAATATCTCTAAAGTTTTACTAAGATCAATGTAAATAAAAAAATAGGGAGAGATTATGCTTGAGAATCTAAGAAGAAAATCACTGACTAAAACCTACAATGATCCAATATATCAAGTACATTTTGAATCCGGTCTAGCTAAATATGAAAACCATATAGAGATAGATGTCTGCACTCAAAGGTTATCAAAAAAGAAACCTATAGAATCTTCATTCCCAAGAGTAGTAGATACAATTTCTCTAGAATCCTTTAGCTATTTTAAATTGATTATGATTTACTGCCCAAGTGGTAGCTTTACGATGGGTCATAAAGATATTGATGACAACAAACCTAAAAAAGTAATCATAAAAAGACCTTTTTTACTCGGAGAAACAGAGATTACCCAAGAACTATATGAAAAAGTAATGGGAACTAATCCTAGTGGTTTCAAGCATCCTCAAAAGCCAGTAGAAATGGTAGACTGGGATGATGCGATCAAATTCTGTAATGAGCTAAGTAGACTACAAGGCTTAGATGAATACTATACTGAAAATTCAAATAGTAAGGATTTTGGATGGGATTACAATTCTAGTAAAAATGGCTATAGACTACCAACCGAGAAAGAGTGGGAATATGCTGCTAAGGCTGGTACTCAAAACCGATGGGCAGGTACTGATGATGAAAGCAAGTTAGGAGAATATGCTTGGTTTGACGAAAATTCAAATGGATCAACACAACTAGTAGCAACTAAAAAACCAAATGAATGGGGCTTTTATGACATGAGTGGGAATGTCTATGAATGGTGTTGGGATAAATACGAAACTAAAGGTGGTGCTGATGCCGGTCGTGTTATTCGTGGCGGTAGTTGCTACGGCGAAACCTGGCATTTGCGTTCTGCTCGTCGTGGCCTCTATTCGCCCGACTCTTGCGACGACATCATCGGCTTCCGTGTTTCAAGATCAATCGTCAGCTGAGTAACTGAACATCTCGTTCACTGTTAAAAAAAAAGTTCTTAGAAACTAGCTATCTCTTTTTATCTTTTTTTATCTTTGGCATACCTTTAAAGTTTTACTAAGATCAATGTAAATGAAAAAAATAGAGAGAAATCATGCTTGAAAACCTAAGAAGAAAATCACTGACCAAGGCCTACATTGACCCCCAACACCAAGTAGCTTTTGAATTGGGGTATGCTCATTATGAAAGTTGCTTGAGTATTGAACAGTACAAGCAAAGGGTTTCTAAGAAAAAGATTACTAAACTCTTTCCAAATCCTTTCACTCAAATTTCCAAAGATTTTAGTTTAGTTCCTTTTAGCTTAGAGAATGTAAAATTCAATATGATTGTTTGTCTAAGTGGTACATTTAGGATGGGTCATAAGAGTCAAGAGGACAACAAACCTAGAACAGTAATCATAGATAGGTCATTTTTACTAGGGGAAACAGAGATTACCCAAGAGCTATATGAAAGGGTAATGGGAGATAATCCTAGTTGGTTCAAAGGTAAATCTCAAAATCCAGTAGAGCAAGTATCATGGTATGATTCGATTTTGTTCTGTAATGAACTAAGTCGGCTACAAGGCTTAGATGAATGTTATGTTTTAAAAGATATCTCTACAAAAGATAGAGATGGGGTGGATCAAAACAGAATTATGTCAGCACAAGTTACTTGTGATTTTGGTAAAAATGGGTATAGGTTACCAACAGAAGAAGAATGGGAATATGCTGCTAAAGCTGGTACACAAAACCAATGGGCAGGTACTGATGATAAAAGCAAGCTATATGAATATGCTTGGTTTTATGAAAAACGGTTTGGATTTACACATCCCGTAGCAACTAGAAAACCAAATGAATGGGGGCTATATGACATGAGTGGAAATGTAAACGAATGGTGTTGGGGTAATTATCATGTTTATCGTGTTAATCGTGGCGGTGGTTGGAACGACAACACCTCGTATTTGCGTTCTGCTTCTCGCCTCCACAATTCGCCCGACTCTCGCCGCGACGGCCTCGGCTTTCGTGTTGCAAGATCGATCGTCAACTAATTTTTTACTTTTATCTTTGGCATATCTCTAAAGTTTTATTAAGATCAATGTAAATAAAAAATAGAGAGAAGATCATGCTTGAGAACTTAAGAAGAAAATCATTGGTACATGGCTATTTTGATCGAAACCAAGCACTTGGCTTTGAAGATGGTTCTGTGTTTCTAGAAAATCAAGGTACAATTCAAGGCTTTAGGCAGAGTGAAAAAGGAAGGTTTCTCAAAGCTAAAAGGATGAATAGTCTAGAGCAAGTTCAAATAAATGGAGTTAGCTTTAATATGATTCCATGCCCTAGTGGTGTTTTTGTCATGGGTCACAAAGATATTAAAGACAACCAACCAAGAATTGAAAGAATAGAAAGACCATTTTTACTAGGAGAAACAGAGATTACTCAAGAACTATATGAAATGGTAAAAGGGTCTTATTCTTATGCTCATAAAGACCCAAAAAGTCCTATAGTTATGGTTTCTTGGTATGCCTGCTTGGATTTTTGTAACAAGCTGAGTAAATTACAAGGCTTGGATGAATGCTACACTCAAAATTCAAGTCAAGATGGTGATTGGGATTGTGATTTTACCAAAAATGGATATAGACTACCAACAGAAAAGGAATGGGAATATGCAGCTAAGGCTCATACTGAAAATAGATGGGCAGGTACAGATAGTGAAAGGGATGTGGGCACATATGCTTGGTTTGGTCAGAATGGGGGTAATTCAAAATATAAGATTCATCATGTTAAAAAGCGAAAGCCAAATGAATGGGGGCTATATGACATGAGTGGAAATGTGAAAGAGTGGTGTTGGAATCTACACATTGACAAAATGGACAACGACAAGCCTAAAAGAGTTGCTTGTGGTGGTGATTGGGAAAATGAAAAATATAGAGCAAGGGTTGCTTGGAGAGATCTATTCCCCGCGAATATGGCAATGCTAAATACACTTGGCTTTCGTGTTTGCAGATCAATCGTCAACTGAGTTTTTTTCTTTTTATCTTTGGCATACCTATAAAGTTTTATTAAGATCAGTGTAAATAGAAAAAAGAGAGAGATTATGCTTGAAAACCTAAGAAGAAAATCACTAACCAAGACTTACCATGACTCAATACACCAAGTATATTTTGAATCTGGTCTAGCTAGATATGAAAACCATATAGAGACAGATGTCTGCACTCAAAGGCTATCAAAAAAGAAACCTATAGAATCTTCATTCCCAAGAGTAGTAGATACGATTTCTCAAGAATCCTTTAGCTACTTTAAATTGCTTATGATTTATTGCCCCAAAGGTAGCTTTACAATGGGTCATAAAGATCAATCGGACAACAAACCTAGAACAGAAATCATAGACACACCATTTTTACTAGGAGAAACAGAGATTACCCAAGAGCTGTATGAAAAAGTGATGGGAACTAATCCTAGTGGTTTCAAGCATCCTCAAAATCCAGTAGAAAATGTATCATGGGTGGATGCAATCCAATTCTGTAATAAGTTAAGTAAGCTACAAGGCTTAGATGAATGCTATACTAAAAACCCCAAGAGTCTAGATTGTGGCTGGGATTACGATTCTAGTAAAAATGGCTATAGACTACCAACAGAAAAAGAATGGGAATATGCTGCTAAGGCAGGTACTAAAAACCGATATGCAGGTACTAATGATGAATCTAAACTAGGTGAATATGCTTGGTTTGATAAAAATTCAAATAGATCAACACATCCAGTAGCAACTAAAAAACCAAATGAATGGGACTTTTATGACATGAGTGGAAATGTCTATGAATGGTGCTGGGATAACTACAATCCTAAAGGTAATGCTTCGGCATGTCGTGTTCCTCATGGCGGTAGTTGGAGAAGCAACGCCTCGTTTTTGCGTTCTGCTTATCGCGGCCACTATTCGCCCGACTTTCGCGACGACTACTTCGGCTTCCGTGTTGCAAGATCAATCGTCAACTGAGTTTTTTCTTTTTATCTTTGGCATATCTATAAAGTTTTATTAAGATCAGTGTAAATAGAAATAAGGAGAGAATATGCTTGAGAATCTGAGAAGAAAATCACTAAGTAAAACTTACCATGACCCAATACATCAAGTAGCTTTTGAATTGGGGTATGCTCATTCCGAAAATCACTTGAATATAGATCAATGTATAGATCAATACAAACAAAGATTTTCTAAGGAAAAGATTACCAAATCCTTACCAAATCCTTTCACTCAAGTTTCTAAAGGGTTTAAATTGATCCTCCATAGCTTAGGCAATGTAAAATTCAATACGATTTATTGCCCAAAAGGTAGCTTTATCATGGGGCATAAAAATCAAGGGGACGACAACATACCTAGAATAGAAACGATAGATAGGTCTTTTCTACTAGGAGAAACAGAAGTTACCCAAGAGCTGTATGAAAAAGTAATGAATACTAATCCTAGTAAGTTCAAAAACTCTCAAAATCCAGTAGAGCAAGTATCTTGGGGAGATGCAATCCAATTCTGTAATAAGTTAAGTAAGCTACAAGGCTTAGATTTATGCTATACAAAAAACTCAAGTCAAGAATACGATTGGTTATGTGATTTTAGCAAAAATGGGTATAGACTACCAGAAGAAAAAGAATGGGAATATGCTGCTAAAGCTGGTACTCAAAATCTATATGCAGGTACTGATGATCAAAGCAAGCTAAAAGAATGTGCTTGGTATCGAGATGGTTCATATTTGTTAATACATGAAACAGTAACTAAATGGGGCTTTTATGGTATGGATATGGCTGAATACAATTCATATTTGTCAACACATCTAGTAGCAACTAAAAAACCGAATGAATGGGGCTTTTATGACATGAGTGGAAATGTTAAGGAATGGTGCTGGGATAAGTACAATCCTAAAGGTAATGCTTCAGCCACTCGTGTTAATCGTGGCGGTGGTTGGGACAACTCCTCCTCGAATTTGCTTTCTGCTTTTCGAGACTCCGCATCGCCTGGCTCTCGCCCCAACAATCTCGGCTTTCGTGTTTGCAGATCTATTGTCAACTGAGTTTTTTATTTTTATCTTTGGCATAGCTCTAAAGTTTTACTAAGATCAATGTAAATAAAAATAGGGAGAAGAATATGCTTGAAAATTTAAGAAGAAAATCATTGACCAAAACCTACAATGACCGACAAGTACATTTTGAATCTGGTCTAGCTAAGTATGAAAATTATGCAGAGATAGATGTCTGCACTCAAAAGCTGTCTAAAAAGAAACTTGCAGAATCTACCTTCAAAAAAGCAATCGACACAATTTCTAGTGATATAAGTTTATGGTTTAGATTCAATATGATTTATTGCCCCAAAGGTAGTTTTACAATGGGTCATAAAGATGAATCGGATAATAAACCTAGAACAGAAATCATAGACACACCTTTTTTACTAGGAGAAACAGAGATTACTCAAGAGCTATATGAAAAAGTGATGAAAGAAAATCCTAGTGAGTTCAAAAACAACCCCCAAAATCCAGTAGAGCAAGTATCATGGTATGATGCGATTTTGTTCTGTAATGAACTAAGCAAGTTACAAGGCTTAGATAAATGTTATGCTTTAAAGAATATATCTACAAAAAACAGAGAGGGGGTAGATCAAAACAGAATTATGTCAGCACAAGTTACTTATGATTCCAAGAAAAATGGCTATAGACTACCAGAAGAAAAGGAATGGGAATATGCAGCTAAAGCCGGTACTGAAAACAAGTGGGCAGGCACTGATGATGGAAATAGGCTAGGAGAATATGCTTGGATTAACAAAAATTCAAGAGTAGATGTCAGACAGCAGGCACACATGGTAAAAACGAGAAAACCAAATGAATGGGGTTTTTATGATATGAGTGGAAATGTGCATGAATGGTGTTGGGATGAATATGTGGGTAATGGTGAAAATTCGGATTGTCGTTTTCTTCGTGGTGGTAATTTTCTCATGGATGCATCGTATTCGCATTCTGCCCATCGCTTCAGACTCTGGCCCGAGGAGCGTACCTATTTCGTTGGCTTTCGTGTTTGTAGATCAATTGTCAACTGAACAACTGAATTTCTCAACTAATGTCAAAAAAAAGAGTGCTTAGAAACTAGCTATCTCTTTTTTCTTTTTTATCTTTGGCATATATCTAAAGTTTTATTAAGATCAATGTAAATAAAAACAGAGAGAGAATATGCTTGAGAATTTAAGAAGAAAATCACTGACCAAAACCTACAATGATCCGACACACCTAGTTCGTTTTGAACAAGGTCATGCAATTTATCTAGGCTCATATCACATTGAACAATACAAGCAGAAAATATCTAAGAAAGCGATAGCGAACTCATTTCCAAGTACATTTGAGACCTTAGACAAAGGCTTCTGGGTAATTTCTAATACCTTAGAAGATGTGAAATTCAATATGATTTTTTGTTCAATTAGTACATTTATCAAGAGTCCTCAAAATCGAAAACCTAAATTACCAAAATTAGAAGCGATTGAAAGACCATTTTTACTAGGGGAAACAGAGATTACTCAAGAATTGTATCAAGCAGTAATGGGATATAATCTTAGTGGGTTCAAAAACCCTCAAAACCCCGTAGAAAATGTGTCATGGTATGATGCAATCTTATTCTGTAATGAACTAAGTAAGCTACAAGGCTTAGAGTGTTGCTATGATTTAACATATATCTCTACAAAAAACATAGATGGGGTAGATCAAAATAGAATTATGTCAGCAAAAGTTACTTGTAATTTTAGTAAAAATGGGTATAGGCTACCCACAGAAAAGGAATGGGAATATGCAGCTAAAGCAGGTACAAATAACCTATATGCAGGTACAGATAATGCAGGTAAAGCTTATGAGTACATTGTTGGTAGTGAAAGTTTAAAGTGGTCAACAGAGCCAGTAAAGACGAAAAAACCAAATGAATGGGGTTTTTATGACATGACTGGAAATGTAAACGAATGGTGTTGGGATAAAAACAATCCAACGAATCTAGCCTTTGATGCTTACCGTAAGACTTGTGGTGGTAATTGGTCAACAAGTACTAGTAGTAATACGATTTCTAGTCGCTTTAGCATGTCTCCCAATGATCGCTACAACCGAACTGGTTTCCGTGTTTGTAGAACAGTGGTCAGCTGAGTTTTTTATGTTTTTATCTTTGGCATATCTCTAAAGTTTTACTAAGATCAATGTAAATAAAAAAAGAGAGAGAATATGCTTGAGAATTTAAGAAGAAAATCACTGACTAAGACCTACAATGACCTTACACATCAAGTACATTTTGAATCTGGTCTAGCTAGATATGAAAATCATGCAGAGATAGATATATGTACCCAAAGGCTATCAAAAGACTTGCAAAACTCTTCATTCCCAAGAGTAATAGATACAATTTCTAGCGATACAAGGGTATGGTTAAGATTCAATATGATTGCTTGCCCAAGTGGTACTTTTACGATGGGTCATGAAGATCAAGAAAATAACCAACCAAGAATAGAAACAATAGATACACCATTTCTACTAGGGGAAACAGAGATTACTCAAGAACTATATGAAAAAGTAATGGGAACTAATCGTAGTGAGTTCAAGCATCCTCAAAATCCAGTAGAAAATGTATCATGGGAAAATGCGATTAAATTCTGTAATAAATTAAGTAGACTACAAGGCTTAGATCAATACTATACTGAAAACCCTAAGAGTTTAGATTATGGCTGGAATTATGATTCTAGTAAAAATGGCTATAGACTACCAACAGAAAAAGAGTGGGAATATGCTGCTAAGGCTGGTACTGAAAACCGATGGGCAGGCACTGATGATGTAGGTAAGCTAGAAGAATATGCTTGGTTTAAGGGTAATTCAAATAGATCAACACATCCAATAGCAACTAAAAAACCGAATGAATGGGGCTTTTATGACATGAGTGGAAATGTTAAGGAATGGTGTTGGGATAAATACAATCCTAAAAATGGTGATGCATCAGCCCTTCGTGTTTATCGTGGTGGCAGTTGGAGAAGCAACGACTCGGATTTGCGTTCTGCTAGTCGCGGACTCAATTCGCCCGGCTCTCGCGACGACGATCTCGGCTTTCGTGTTTGCAGATCAATCATCAGCTGAGTAACCGAACATCTCGTCTACTGTCAAAAAAGTACTTTGAAATCAGCTTTTTCTTTTTTATCTTTGGCATATCTTTAAAGTTTTACTAAGATTCTTGTAAATGAAAAAATAGAGAAATATTATGCTTGAGAATTTAAGAAAAAAATCATTAACCAAGACTTACCATGACCTTAACCATCAAATCAGTTTTGAACAAGGTCATGCAAGGTTTGAAAATACTCTAAGCCTAGAAAGTCAAAAGCAAAGGCTTTCTACCGAATATACAGACCATTCTTTTCCTCACACACTACTAGGTGCATCGAACAAGCTTAGGTTATTTCAGTTCAGCTACCAACCAAAGCATTTAGAATGGCTTTATGCTGAGCCAGAACCTGCTATTGAATTTAATATGATTTATTGTCCAATGGGTAGCTTTACGATGGGTCATGGGGATCAAAAAGACAACCCACCTAGAACAGAAACCATAAAAAGACCATTTCTACTAGGGGAAACAGAAGTTACCCAAGAGTTATATGAAAAGGTAATGGGAAAAAACCCTAGCCATTACAAAGGCTCTCAAAATCCAATAGAGAAAATTGAATGGTTAGGATCAATTAGTTTCTGTAACACACTAAGTCTTTTACAAGGCTTAGATCAGTGCTACACTAAAAATTCTAAGAGTCTAGACTTTGGTTGGGATTGTGATTTTTCTAAAAATGGGTATAGATTACCAACAGAAATGGAATGGGAATATGCTGCGAAAGCGGGTACTGATAACCTATATGCAGGCACAACCCATTCCGATCAGCTAGACAATTATGCTGTACGAAAATCCAAGACCTACCCCACGAAAACTAAGCTACCAAATGAATGGGGTTTTTATGATATGACTGGAAATGTTGGGGAATGGTGTTGGGAAAAATACTATGCCCCCAATTCAGCTTATGAAGCCCATCGTGTTTATAGGGGTGGCTCGTTTTTAGACGAAGGTCTAAGTTTGACGAAAAGGCACGCAGAGAGCTTTGATGATCCTAAGAGGCGTGCTTACCCTTATGTTGGTTTTCGTCTTTGTAGGTCAGTGGTTTCTTAAAAATTGTCTTTGGCATTTCCTTAAAACTTTATTAAGATTGAGATACACAAAAAGTAAGAGCGAGAAAATGTTAGAAAATTTAAGAAGAAAATCCACATCAAAGACCTACAATGATCCAATACACCAAGTGCATTTTGAGCAAGGCTTGGCGAGATACGAATCTTTCATAGAGCTTGGTGTGTGTGATCAAAGACTATCCAAAGCATTACAAGACTGTTCATTTCAAAAAACAGTAGACATAGTTCATAAAGAAACCTTTAGCTATTTCAAATTGAACATGATTTATTGCCCAAGTGGTAGCTTCATGGCTGGCAATAAAAATCATACATATAGCTATGAAAGAAAAACAATTCAAAACCCATTTTTGCTGAGTGATGCAGAGATTAGCCAAGAGTTGTATCAAAAGGTAAGGGGTAATAATCCATCAGAACAATTCCAGCATCCTCAAAACCCAGTTGTGAATGTGTCATGGTTTGATGCGATTGCGTTCTGCAATGAGCTCAGCGACTTACAAGGCTTAGAAAGATGCTATGTTGAAAACAAACACAACTTTGCTGATTATGGTTGGGATTGTGATTTCAAGAAAAATGGGTATAGACTCCCCACAGAGCTAGAATGGGAATATGCAGCGAAAGCTGGTACTGAAAATCGGTATGCAGGCACTGATGATGTAAGCCAGCTAGGAGATTATGCTTGGCTTAGAGAAAATTCAAACGATCAAATCCATCCGATAAGAACGAAAAAACCAAATGGATGGGGCTTTTATGACATGACTGGAAATGTGTATGAATGGTGCTGGGATAGAAAGTATGATGATGATACATTTAAAAGGCAACAAACAGGTCGTGTCATTCGTAGTAGTTATTTTACCATGAGACAAAACAGCACTTCACAAGACTTATCAAACACATTAGTAGATGTGGGAAATATCCCTATGATCAGCCGTACTAATTTAGGCTTTCGCATTGCAAGAACAGTTACAAAATAAAATCCCAAGCTAATCCCAAACTAATCCCAAACTAATCCCAAACTAATCCCAAGCTAATCCCAAGCTAATCTCAATCTCATCAAAAAAGCCAAGCCTTATCAAAAAAGCTAACCACACAAAATAAAATCCCAAGCTAATCTCAATCTCATCAAAAAAGCCAAGCCTTATCAAAAAAGCCAAACCCAAAGCCTATCATTTTTACTGTTGATATTTTTTGTAACTTAGTGTTGATTTATTTGCAAGGGTATCTAGCTTACGGTATTTTAAATTCTAACTTGACACAACAGTAAAAAGGAAGCACAAAATGTCAAAGTATGCCTTTCAATATGAGATGAAATCGGAATATTATCTCTCAGAAACTCTAGATGCCTTTCAAAATTTCATTGAGAACATTGCAACCCAAATCCCTTTCATGGAAAGTATTAAGCAAGACCCAATCGAAGAACGAAACTTTTTATATTATCGTTCTGTTGGCTTAGTAGAGCAAGCAATCGGATATCGTAAAAAGGTTGCCTACTATAGCTATGTGAGTGTTTTACAGCTGATTTTGATCCGTTATTTCCAATTCAAAAAAATGTCTATCGCTCGTATGCAAGAATCTCAAATCTTTGCAAGTAAGAACCTAGTCATTGATACCTTTCAAAACATCTTTGGAATGGAAATCCTTGTTCAAGATGCAGAGCTTGATAATTTAGACACACTTGTCAAAAGTGTAGCCTTACCAGAACCCTCACAGCCCCAATCTATGCACCAAGTACCAAGTGTTGTCAATGGAAACTCATACTCTGCCAAGCACATTTGGAATGCTTTTGCTATCAATCCTACAATCGTTGTTAGCTATGAAATCAATACCCACCCATATATGGAAGAAATTCTAAGATCCTTTACAAAAGTGGTAGAGCATTTCGATCAAAAAGCCAAAGCAAATAAATAATCATGCGTCAAGGGGCTAGGTAGGTATCTCTAAAAAAAATAAATTTATGCTTGGTTGTTGACTTTCAATTTGCTAACATCTCCAATATCTTGAAGCAATTGAAAGGTAATGAAAATATGACTAAAAAAATTCCAACTCGACAAAACCCATTAAAAACATCCTTAGAACCAAATACTCTAGAACAATATCTCTCAAAACCAGTTGGGAATCATCCAACAATGACAACCGTTGTGGATAAATCCAATAATGTGAAATACCATAGAAGTACAATTTACAAGGATGCAAATACGAGTGGTGATCTTGACCCCATAACAGGATTGTACAATCTGGACCCAAAGGTTGATGTGGAGGGTGGTATCTGGTACATTGATCATTTGAACCAAGATATCCCAAGCATTGATAGAGGTATTGAGAAAAATAAAAGTGGACAACTCGAATTCCATAAAAAATACAACGATGATAGCAACACATATTCTGCATATGCTGTTCAAATCGGAGATTCTAAGTATGATGACACTTACGATTTGTTGCACACTTTTTTCAAAAAACAGTCTAGATTCTATCTAGCAATCTCTTCTGACGAATTTACAAAATGTACAGGGGCGGCAATTCTTTGTCCTATTTCATCAAATTATACTTTTAGAAAGCAATCTCACATTGA
>Ga0194129_10001642_pt1 | contig 36023 bp, 30 predicted proteins | sample TA2KigCa35mmetaG_FD_150862 | JGI IMG/M metagenome (GOLD analysis project Ga0194129, IMG submission 150862) | Freshwater microbial communities from Lake Tanganyika, Tanzania - TA2015038 Kigoma Deep Cast 35m | ecosystem: Environmental > Aquatic > Freshwater > Lake | place: Tanzania: Lake...
CTCTTTGATGATTTTCTTCGCTTGGTTTTTCTTCGTCCACCCTCCATTTTTATAATATCACGTTTAACACCCGAAACACCAATATATTGTGCTAGGTCTAACTTTGACGACTCATTTATATATTGGCGATCCGGAATAGTTTCCAGAGCATCAAATGTTACTAACAATTGGTCTTTTTCTGAAAGTGGTTCTTGAAGTTTTTCAAGTAATGTGCCTTTAAACATATCAATAGTATTTGTTCCGGGACTAATAGTCCAATTTAATGGTCGATTAAAACGTGTTGCTTCACTAAACATATAACTCATGTCTTTAACTTTTGACACATCCCAATTTAATGGTTGATTAAAACTTCTTGCACCATAAAACATATAACTCATATTTTTAACACTTGACACATTCCAATTTAGTGGTTGATTAAAACGAGTTGCTCCACAAAACATAAATTGCATTTTTTCAACATTTGACACATTCCAATTTAATGGTTGATTAAAACTTGTTGCTCCCCAAAACATGTAACTCATATATTTAACACTTGACACATCCCAATTTAATGGTTGATTAAAACTTGTTGCTCCGCTAAACATATAATTCATGTCTTCAACACTTGACACATTCCAATTTAATGGCTGATTAAAACTTGTTGCACCATAAAACATACCATGCATAGTTTCAACACGAGATACATCCCAATTTAATGGTTGATTAAAACTTGTTGCTCCATTAAACATATAACTCATATTTGTAACATTTGACACATTCCAATCACTTATATCTTCTTTGAAATCTGTTTTATTTTCAAATAAACTCTCCATATTAGTTACTCGGGATACATCCCAATCACCAATTGGAACATTTTTCAACTGTGGTGGGAGTCTATTTTTATTAGTTATATAATCATTAACTAATGTTCCTATGTTGTCATTAGTTATTACGAGAGACATAATATAATATACATAAATATTATATTTTGTGGTTCCTTAGTGTTTCTTCTGGGAACGCGTCTTGCGCCTCTTTGATGATTTTCTTCGCTTGGTTTTTCTTCGTCCACCCTCCATTTTTATAATATCACGTCTTTTTGCCTCCAATCTTTGCTTTAGTATCTTTTGAAGATTGTGGTGATGTTTTTTTGCGAGTAGTATTTGCGAGACATTTATAATAAATGCTTCACTTATGTTATTGTATTTGCGTTACAGAAATAGGTAGAACTTGAGAATTTTGTTGGCGGTAATTTATAATTTTGTTTCGAACTATGTAAATTGCGGAAATAAATAATAAAAAAATTTCTGTGGAACTACGGACAATCATAGGAATATCATTTTTCCGCACACTGTAATATATCCACATACTGGACGAAGCAATGCTTAATCCACAAAACAGTAGAGAAAGAGTATTAGTGCTCCTGTTTTTATATATGAGAAACATAAAAATAAATCGCCCACAAACAGAAATTGATGTTGCTGTGTAGGGCAAATATTGCAATTGTTCTGCCATAATAAATTTGTGAAATAAATGTTTATATATCATTTAGAGAAAGCAATGACGATTGTATTACTTATTTTAGTTGGAACAATTATTTGTGTTGTTGGAATCAAAAATAGTTTTATATTGAACAATGAAGGATGGTGTGTAAAACAAAAAATAGAGGGGGAATGTAAATCTGTCGAACACTATAGATACAATACAGGTGTATTAAATCGCTACATTGGTGGAAAAGACACCTTGATAAATGTAGATTGGAAAAATAAAGATGACAGAGACCTTTGGTATTTTGTATCGCCATATTTAAAATGGAACGCAGATAGAGAACCCTATGCTATTACATTTTCAATAACTAGTTTTATGGGAAATTTTAGAGAGTTGAATGAAGATGTTAGCAACAGAGCAATAATAATAAAGACTGACACAAGTGAATTCTGGTTATCACTATATGAAAATTATTGTGGAAACGCAAAACTCTATTGGATTCCATTTCACACAGTGACAATTTTGAAAAACAATTTTGAAAATGGGTTTTCAAAATCGTCCGATAGAGAATTGATAAAAATGATGAAAAATAAATATCAAATTGCCATTTTGGGAGATTGGACACGAGGAGTCGAAATGATAGGAATAGATAATGTTGGAATAGAAACAATGTAATTATTGGCGGCTTCGCCGCCGTCTTGTATAATATTTATTGCCACCAGTTCCATAGGATATTTTTTTAGTGCTATATTTTCTAACAGGAAGTTCATCAAATGGAAAATCAGCAAGTTCAGAATCAGGAATAATATGTTTTTTCATAACAATATGTGTTTCATCATTTACTCTGAAATCGTCATCAACACTGAATCCATAATTGTCTCTATAGTAAGAAACTAAATATGGTTCATCAGATGAATCTGGAATTTTGCTCACCATTAAATATATGTCTCTCTTTTTAAAAACATAATAAGCAATTTGTTCAAAAAGATGCATTATTGGTGCAACAGGTGATTTTGATGATTTCTTAGTTTTGTCGGGGGCGTGCCTACAAAGATCACATATCCACGCTTGTGATGGCACTGTGGCATCAATATTATTATTAACTACTTGTAAAGTGCCCGATGCTTGGTCAGTCAATGCCTTGCGGTTTTCATTTACAAATAAATATAAACTCACAATAGTAATGTCGAGAGAGTTTTTAACATCACTAGCAGTAATATCAAGACAAGTCACAAATTTGTTTTGTGCCTTGTCATATTGTTTTCTGGAGGACACCTTTGAAACAAGATATTTATATTCTCTACTATCTTTTTGAATGGGAGTATAAAAAAGTGATGTATTGTAAATAATTCCATCATAGGTAATTTTAGATTTAAGTTCTCTACCAACTTTGTCAGATTTTGATGAATCATAATCAATAACTGTTTCACAATATGTTGTCATTATAATTTATCACGAAACATAAAATATAATAAGAAAAATAATTAGTATTTAATCAGATAACGAATGACAATAAATGGTTGCATATTGTTGTGAGCAGTTCCTGAACCTACAGAACTGGTATTATACCGGTGTAAATGGACCTAAATTTGCTCTATCGGTAGTTGTTGCTGACGTCTCGTCTTGGTTTCCATCACCTGTATCATAAGCACCAGCATCAGGATTACTTCATCTTATTTATTATTCTAAGCAGCATAAGTTCTTTTGAGAGCATAAGGATTCTGATTAAGTGCCGCATACAAATCCGGTGTATTACGATTTATCTGAACATTTGTATCTAATTGTTGTGCCCGATGATTCATTTCACCAAAAGTTGCCAATGATTGACTCTGGGCAGGCATTTTTGGCATTAGTTCTCTATTGTTTATCATATCATTGTCCTTGGGTTTGCCTTGATAATTAACACTATTATTAAACAGATTTGTGTTGGAGTTGCCAAATCGACCATTAATGGTGGATGCCTTAATATCACTCGGTTCATATGACAACTCGGCATCATAAGGTCTGAGTGCCGAATTTTGATATCTAGCAACACCAACGTGTGCTCTTGTAGTTGTATCTCGTTCTTGTGGAACAACTTGATAAGGAGTAGATAAATATGCGTTATTTGTCTGACCTCTATTGATGTTATGGTGATTAATGGATTCCTCTGTCGTTTCACGCATTGTGTGTGCGGGGGCGTCATTAGGATTATACAAATATGTTTGAGGAACGGCAGTTTTCGCATCACCATATACACGCATATTTCCAATAACATTCTGTTTTCTAGAAGGACGCATTATTTCTAAAATAGGTGCCACAACCGCACCAAGACCACTCTTAACAGCGCCAAAATAACTGTTATCTTCGGCAGCAGAATAGGAACGATTATTCATATACACCTGATTGGATTTCACACCATAATCACCATCATTGGCAAAACCTCTTCCGATGGCATTGGCAACGCCAAGTTGTCCTTGTCCTAATTCAACACGGTGACTAGGCAAAATTTCGCCGGGTGTCATAGGAATGGAATTAACACTTTGTGCGACACCTTCATATTCAACAGTAGTATCCGCGCGATTGCTGAATTTATCAATTTGTATTGACTGAGCAGTCTGCGCTTTTCCAACACCAGTTGTAGTAAAATAACGGTCGGGACCCCATTCAAATGCGGTTTCCGGACGATTTTTATTAAAAACACCTAAAATGCCAACATTTGTGACGCGACTTTTAGCAGGTCCTTCGTGGTCTAACAACATAGTATCAGTTGCCTTCTGTCTATTAGCAGTGCGCAAATCATCCACAGTTTTTGGTAACCAACTATCGCGTTGTAAAGTGCCGGAATTATAACCACCAGTGCCGACAGTTTGGTCAGCAGATAGACCAAGTCCCGGACCGACTTGAACTTCTTGAAATGGTTTAATACCATTCATACGCATACTAGGATTAACACGAGACTGATAGAAATCATTCATATTAGGTGCTCCATATGCGTGTTGTAATTTTTCATTAGGATTAAAAAGAGGTGATTGTTCAGATTTATTAATTTGTAATGAACCTGTTCCTAAATAGTTATCGAGGATTGCTTCATTATTTTTGGGTTCAGCAGAAGTTCTTATTTTGCCTCCAAAAAAGGGCATCATATTTCCGTGTTTAAAATAGTTGGCATCGACTTGTTGTCCGGATAAACTTTGATATTGATTTTGATTTGGGGGAGGAGTGTTCTTTTGGACGAGTGAATTTTTGGCAAGAGGATTAAAGTATTTATCAGTATAAGCAGAAGTTCCACTGTATTTATTGAGAGTTGCGAGTTCCGAAGTAACATCAGTTTCGGTCGTATAAGAATCGGATGGAGGATAATTGCGGTCAGGAGTATTAACATTGGGAAGTTTGCTAGCAAATCCTTCTTTTTTTTCTGATTGATTTGAAACAATATACAAACTGCCAAGTGCTACTAAAGGTATTGCTAGTTCCATTTTAATATAGAATTATATATAATAGATGTAATATATAATTAGGTAAAACAAAGGCATCTCTATTATTTGTTGTATGGAAGGGGGTCAGTGAATCCGTTATTTCTGGAAAACTTGGGTTTGAAATAGTCTTTTTCTAAAATGCGAGTGTTCAGATTTTCATAGAAAGGTTTTTTAAGAAATTTTAAATCAACAGGATTAATGAGAGGTGTTTCCCAGCGATGCATTTCTTGTTCTTTATGAATCCACGCAGGATTAGTAGCGCGCGATTCATCCGTCACATAATTGGTTATTTCAGGAGTAGGATTCGCCAAATTTGGTGTTACACTAAACTTTTTGTATTCATTAATATCAACATAATCACGATTAAGAGGACGTGTAAGACCTCGCAAATCACTATTGATATCCATCATATTGGTGCAAAAATTGGCGCCCCATTTTTGAATGCGGATATGTGGATCAGCATTAAATGGCATATCAGCACCGTTGCCGGGAACATCCATCACATATCTTCCTTTGTAAGTATCAATAGCATTTCTTTTTCGAATGCGCGCCTCATCGTCAAATAATCTACTAGATGCCATCAGCAATATATTCTACCGATAGAGATAAAACACAAAACAATTTAGAAAATGACCGATAGAAAATTATATTAAATATGATATCAAATCACATTCCTAAACTATGTTTGAATATGATTGTAAAAAATGAGAGCAAAATCATAGAGAGATTATTCAATTCTGTTTATAAAATTATTGATAGTTATTGTATTTGTGATACTGGAAGCACTGATGGGACTCCACAAATCATAGAGAATTATTTCAAATCTAAGAATATTTCGGGAAGAGTAATACAGGAACCATTTCGCGATTTTGGATATAACAGAACATATTCTCTATCGGCGTGTGAAAATCAAGTCAATGCGGATTACATTTTGTTGATGGATGCTGATATGATTTTAGAATATGGACCCAATTTTGATGGTGATGCGTTCAAAAAAGGATTATGTTGTGCTGATGCCCACTATATATTTCAAGGGTCTCCAACAATGTCATATAAAAATGTCCGGATTGTAAAAAACAATATTGGAATTAAGTATTGGGGAGTGACACACGAAGTGATAAGCACACCACACGGAGCAGTGTATTCAGGAATACAGAGAGATTTATTATTTATTAATGATGTGGGTGATGGAGGAGCAAAGGCGGATAAATATGTTCGCGACATTCGCTTATTGCTGCGTGGTCTAGAAGAAAAACCGAATAATGACCGTTACACATTTTATTTGGCAAACAGTTATAGAGAAAATGGAGAAAAACAAAAGGCAATAGAGACATACAAGAAACGCATTGAAATCGGGGGATGGATAGAAGAAATTTGGCAGAGTTATTACAATATAGGAAAATGTTATCAAGCATTGGGAGAACACGAAAAAGCAATAGCAAATTGGTTAGAGGGATATGATAAATTCCCAGAACGATTAGAGAACATTTATGAAATAATGACTTATTATAGGAAGGAATCCAGAAACAGACTTGTGTATGAATTATACAAGATGGTTAAACCACGATTGGATATGACTCGTGGAAAACCACTAGACCACTTGTTTGTGCAAAATGATGTATATGATTACAAGATTGATTATGAATACACAATATCCGGATTTTATTGTAATCCCGACAAAATGGATATTGCGGCACTCTGTATGAAAGTATTGGAAACACCATCTGTTGAACACCACGTGATAGAGAATATAATGTCAAATTATAAATTTTATGTAACAAAAATATCAAACAGTAACTCGGCAATGAATTATTATGAAGACAAACCAGTTATTCCCGAATTCACAAATAGCACACCAACATTGTGTTTTCTAGATGGAGGAAAAAAACTGTTGATTATTATTCGCTATGTAAATTACAAGATTGATGAAAAGGGCAATTACATAAACAAAGAAAAGATAGAAACCGTAAATATTGCTGCTCTACACGATGTGAAAACAAGAACAATAGAGAATGAATTCATTGTTAAACACAATAGAGAATATGATAATTTGTATGTTGGATTGGAAGATATGCGCATAATTGAACACAATGGGATGGTATATTTTACTGCGAATCGCGGATTGGAAAACGGAGAGATGGCGATAGAGTTTGGCACAATTGGCATAGAAAAGGATAAACCAAACACAGAATCAATAATTATTACCAAACAGAGTGATATGAAAAAGATAGAGAAGAATTGGACTCTGTATGAAGATGCTGGAGGAAAATTAAAAACAGTGTATGGATGGTATCCATTAACTGTGTATGAATTAGATGGTCTTGACCCTCAGAAAATAAAAAAAAATATATTACAACAGTGTAATGAATTGCCACCTTTTTTTAAAAATTTGCGTGGTTCTTGTAATGGAATTATTGTAGGCAACGAGACTTGGTTTCTATGTCATTCGGTGTCTTACGAAGACCGCAGATATTACTACCACATAATTGTAGCACTCGATAGAGAAACAGAAAAAGTGGTTAGATGGACTAAGTATTTTACGCTAGAAGGACAAGCAGTAGAATATGTGCTTGGATTCCAGTATGATATGGAAAACAGTGAATTCATAATAGGATATAGCACAATGGATAGAACAACACAGTTTGTATGTATTCAAAATGATTATATTGAGAAACTATTTGTATAAATTATTCATTTCAGATAGAGAAATGTATAATTTTATTTATCAGAATGAGACATTTTTTATTTTACACCTTTACACATTTTACACCTTTGCACATTATGAGAATTTATAAGTAATTTTTATTGATTCTTATTGATTTTCCTTTAATTATTTGTTATATTTATCTTGTAGGTGTCTTAATAGGTGGTTCTGTTTGTCTTATAGGTGTCTTAATAGGTGGTTCTGTTTGTCTTGTAGGTGTCTTAATAGGTGGTTCTGTTTGTCTTGTAGGTGTCTTAATAGGTGGTTCTGTTTGTCTTGTAGGTGTCTTAATAGGTGGTTCTGTTTGTCTTGTAGGTGTCTTAATAGGTGGTTCTATTTTAATAGGTGGTTCTGTTTGTCTTGTAGGTGACATAACAGGCGGTTCTGTTTGTTTTGTAGGTAACATAACAGGTGGTTCTGTTTTAATAGGTGGTTCTGTTTTAATAGGTGGTTCTGTTTGTTTTGTAGGTAACATAACAGGTGGTTCTGTTTTAATAGGTGATTCTGTTTGTCTTGTGGGTAACATAACAGGTGGTTCTGTTTTAATTGGTGGGTCTGTTTGTTTTGTAGGTAACATAACAGGTGGTTCTGTTTTAATTGGTGGGTCTGTTTGTTTTGTAGGTAACATAACAGGTGTTTGTGTTTTAATAGGTGATTCTGTTTGTCTTGTGGGTGTTTTAATAGGTAGTTCTGTTTGTCTTGTGGGTGTTTTAATAGGTGGTTCTGTTTGTCTTGTGGGTGTTTTAATAGGTGGTTCTGTTTGTCTTGTGGGTGTTTTAATAGGTGGTTCTGTTTGTCTTGTGGGTGTTTTAATAGGTGGTTCTGTTTGTCTTGTGGGTATTTTAATAGGTGGTTCTGTTTGTCTTGTAGGTGTTTTAATTGGAGATTCTGTTTGTCTTGTAGGTAACATTACAGGTATTTGTGTTTTAATTGGAGATTCTGTTTGTCTTGTAGGCAACATTACAGGTATTTGTGTTTTAATTGGAGATTCTGTTTGTTTTGTAGGTAACATAACAGGTGGTTCTGTTTTAATAGGTGGTTCTGTTTGTTTTGTAGGTAACATAACAGGGGTTTCTGTTTTAATTGGTAGGTCTGTTTGTTTTGTAGGTAACATAACAGGGGGTTCTGTTTTAACAGGTGGTTCTGTTTGTTTTGTAGGTAACATAACAGGGGTTTCTGTTTTAATTGGTAGGTCTGTTTGTTTTGTAGGTAACATAACAGGGGGTTCTGTTTTAACAGGTGGTTCTGTTTGTTTTGTAGGTAACATAACAGGGGGTTCTGTTTTAATAGGTGGTTCTGTTTGTTTTGTAGGTAACATAACAGGTGGTTCTGTTTGTTTTGTAGGTGACATAACAGGGGGTTCTGTTTTAACAGGTGGTTCTGTTTGTTTTGTAGGTAACATAACAGGTGGTTCTGTTTTAATAGGTGGTTCTGTTTGTTTTGTAGGTAACATAACAGGTGGTTCTGTTTTAATAGGTGATTCTGTTTGTCTTGTGGGTGTTTTAATAGGTGGTTCTGTTTTAATTGGTGGGTCTGTTTGTTTTGTAGGTAACATAACAGGTGTTTGTGTTTTAATAGGTGGTTCTGTTTGTCTTGTGGGTGTTTTAATAGGTGGTTCTGTTTGTCTTGTGGGTGTTTTAATAGGTGGTTCTGTTTGTCTTGTGGGTGTTTTAATAGGTAGTTCTGTTTGTCTTGTGGGTGTTTTAATAGGTGGTTCTGTTTGTCTTGTGGGTGTTTTAATAGGTGGTTCTGTTTGTCTTGTGGGTATTTTAATAGGTGGTTCTGTTTGTCTTGTAGGTGTTTTAATTGGAGATTCTGTTTGTCTTGTAGGTAACATTACAGGTATTTGTGTTTTAATTGGAGATTCTGTTTGTCTTGTAGGCAACATTACAGGTATTTGTGTTTTAATTGGAGATTCTGTTTGTCTTGTAGGTAACATTACAGGTGTTTGGGAAAAAACAAATTGTTGATTTATCCTAAGTATCGATAAAGTAAAAAATATAAATAAAATAATATTCATTATTTCTTATTAATAATAATAAATTATATTTATATTATTTTCTTCTGTTTGTTTTTGTTTTTTACTTTTATTACTACTTATTCTTTTACCTTTTTTAGTTTTTTGCCTCCTTTTGTAGATTTTCTAAAATATTCACCTATTGTAGTATTTAAATATTTAAAATGGGAGTTTTACACCTTTGCACATTTTAAATGCCGAAGAGCATCCTTTGGATGCTCTTCGGCATCTTTTATCGTGCTTAGGTAACTGTCACTAAGTATGCCACCTCTGGTGGCATACGAAGTCGCATCCGTAGGATGCTTTGCAACTGATAAATCACCTTTTTAAGTCGGGAGGCATCCTACGGATGCCGACCGCAAAATCCGAGAAATCGGAGAGCAACCGAAGGTTGCTCCACGTGTAAGTGGCAACGAAGTTGCCACGACACTTGCCCCTTCGGGGCAAGATAACTGCCTTCGGCAGATATCCCTTTGGCGATTTCAGGTTATTCCCTTCAGGACGGCGTTTTAAATCTTCAATGGTGTAATTCATTTAGAGCATCCAAATGCGCTCGTTCAATCCTTTTTTTTTAAACACAATTGTATAAATGACAATCATCAACGGCATCGAAATTGATAACATTGATTATAAAGTGAATGATATCAAGTTCGCAATCAAAAACAATGAACCCATTGAAAAAAAACTAAATGTCATTGCTGTGATTTCTAACCCGTGTTTGTTCGCAAAACGATACATTTTGCTAAAAGAATTTGTGAAACGCATTGAAGAAGAAGAAGACCACGTGAATTTGTTCGTCGTCGAAATGGTGTACAAAGACCAAAAGTTTATTGTCACCGATAAACATAACAAAAATCACCTGCAATTGAGAACCGATGTCCCCATCTGGCACAAAGAAAACATGGTCAATCTCGGCGTCAAATATTTATTGCCTTCCGATTGGAAAGCATTCGCGTGGATTGACGCGGATGTCGAATTCGACAATAACACTTGGGCGTTAGACACACTGAAAGTCTTAAATGGCGCAAAAGATGTCGTGCAACTATTCAGTCACTGCGTTGACATGGATAAACAGGGCAATAATTTGAATATTTTCAACAGTTTTGGATACTGTTTCAATAAAAATAAACCATACACAATAAAAAGTTCCGACTATTGGCATCCAGGTTATGCTTGGGCAATCACCCGACGCGCCTATGATAAAATCGGCGGTCTGTATGAAAAGGGGTTATTGGGTTCCGGCGATAATATTATGGCATTGGCGTTTATTAACAAATGCAAAAATATGAATAATCCTAATTACAGTGACGATTATAATAACAGCATGCTGGAGTATCAAATTAACGCCAGCAAATTGCGGTTGGGTTATGTGCCTGGAATCATAAGACACCACTTTCACGGGTCAAAGGCAAATCGCAGATACACGGAACGCTGGCAAATATTGATAAAGCACAATTTCTCTCCTACCACGCATCTGAATTATGACTCGAAAGGCATACTAATTCCCAGTGAAACTTTTTCGGAAGAATTAAAACAAGACGTATTTAATTATTTTTTGGAAAGGAAAGAGGACGAATAATTGTGTTATAACACATTTTTGGAAGTGATTTCAACACCAACATTTACATATTTTTCTAAAGAATTGAAACTGGAATTGCCTTTTTTATTCCGACAAAATACAGGTCTTTTGAATTACTATTATAATATGTGTCCCACACTGAAAACAAATTGTTTAATAGCAATGCTTCATTTAGGTCTAATTCTGTGAGATTTTTATAATAATCCACCATGTCTTGTATATTGCCAATTGTTCCGTAAGAATCATAAGGATTTGATCTTCTTGTTCCATGTTCTGCTCTATTTGTTGAAGCACATGTAAAACAAAACAACCCGTCGGGTTTTAACATGTTATAAATTTTAACAAATGACTCTTTATATTCAGAGTCGTGCTCAAAACATTCTGTCGATATAATTGTGTCAAATGTGTTATTTGCAAAAGGCAAATCCTTTGTTTTTGACACAATTGTTACATTGTTTGCCAGTATTACATCATTTCCATCATATTCACAATTTTCAAATAAAAAACGATTATTTCCATTGATATCTCCTGAACCAACATCCAAAACTTTCTTTCCAATAAAAAAATCCTGAAGCATTTGTTTTACAAACACTGTGAAATCTCTTGCTTATAAATGCATGTTATAACATATATTTCACAAATTTTCTTGATGCATTTACACCATTGAAGATTTAAAACGGCACGTTTTCAATCTTCAATGGTGCGGTATCGGTAACGATTTGAAACAAAGCACCCTGCGTCCCTTCGGGAGCAAGCGGGGTGCGGTTTTAAATCTTCACCGGTATAAAAGTGCAAAGGTTTAAATAATTGATTTGTAGTTATTTCTTTGTCACAAGTGAATCAGCTTTAGACTCAATGTCGTGAAATTCTTTATCTTTCTCTTCAAAATATGTCATATAGATACTTCTGGATGGAGGTTTCTGAGTTAAATTAAAAAATCTATTATAGATTTCTTCAAATACAGGAAATCTATTATGCGCTTCTTTGTAATCTATGTAATTCGATGCTTTTCTCATTGCCATTCTTTATTTTTTGATGCGCGCCAATTCTAAAGATGCATTGAGAAGTTCAATTTCTAAAGTATGTAATTGTGTTTCATAATCAGTGTTCATCTGTGTTACTATATTACTAAGTGGTTATTTTTCTATGTTTATTCAGTTATATCAATATGATTTTCTTTTTCTCCTCTACAAATATTAAATGATGTTCTATGCCACTGAGTAATGCCGTGTGTTTTAATGCCTTCAATATGTGCCTTGGTGCCATATCCTACATTTTTATCGAGTGAATATCTTTCACACAATACGGGATATTTAGTACAGATTTCCGAAATATAGGCATCGTGCGCTTCTTTCGCAAGAATGGAAGCAGCAGCAATACTAGAATATGTGCCATCACCTTTTTCTACAGTATTATGAGGAATACTAAAAAATTCATCAATGGAATCATCATATTTAACATAGGGTTTAAAATAGTTTCCATCAACAAGAAGAAGACCTCCCGAAATGGATTTAGAACTGTTTCTCATTTGTTTAACAATTTCTGTCACACAGTTGTGCATACAAGTGATTACAGAACTAAGAATGTTATGCCGGTCAATAGTTTCAGCATCAGCAGAGGAAACATTCCAATAGAGTGCATTTTGTTTTATATAATTGGCAAGTTCAGTCATAGTTTTTTTATTTTTAATTGTTTTACTATCACGCATCCATTCGTGATGGAAAGACGATAAATCTTTAGGTAAAACTACGGCAGCAACAAAAACAGGACCAAATAGAGGACCGCGTCCTGCTTCATCAATGCCTATTTCAAAAGTAGTATCTGGTGAATGGAAAGATGCTAATGTAACAGATGGTTTAAGTTTTCTGGGCATTTTGTAAATACACAATACAAATATCTAATTTATTTTTGAATATTCATAAAATAAATGCACCAACTTTATTTTTCGTAATAGAATATATATTAATAAGGAGGATGTCAGATTTTAAATTAAGTCCGCTGATGTTGTTCTTAATATTATTATTAATATTAGTTGCTGCATCATTTTATTCTAATTGGTCAAAGAGAATTGATGGTTTTACATCTGATAAAAATCCATTTGAGTCTCTCAGTAATTATAATACTTATTACAAGAATCTAACACAACTGTCGGACAATTTTTACTATGACGCCAAAAATGGAAATATCTACAGAATTTCTCTCAGTTCATTAAAAAAAATTACATCAATTATTTTGTATTACAGAAATAGTGATTCAAACAACATTTCAAAACTGTCTTATGACCCAAGAAAATCACTAAATACTGCTGTTAAGAAAATAATATCTAGCAATTATATTAGTCCCTACACTGGTTCAATAAGAATAATCTTTGAGAATGATACTCCAGCAATACAAGTAAATGCAACTTATTGGGACAAGGATACATACATAACATTATTTGATTTAAGCAATGTGAAAGATAGTGCAAGTAATCCGGGTTCTTATAAAATAACGAATCTCTATTACTTCGAAGAAAACAAGTTGAAGAAAAGTGTAAAATTCTCAAAGAACAATAAAATTGTATTATTAGGAGCAAGTAGATATGAATTTCCTAGCAATGATGGATATGATGGAACATTTGTGATTGACCCCTATTATAGTTCAACACGCAATGTGTTACAAATAATAAATGGCGTAAAGATGGACCAAATTAATGGCAGTCTGCTTGTATCTATTTCCACTAAAACTGCTGCTGCCACTACCACTGATGCTGCCACTACCACTGATGCTGCCACTACCACTGATGCTGCCACTACCACTGCTGCTCCTACTACCACTGCTGCTACTACCACTGCTGCTCCTACTACCACCACTGCTGCTCCTACTACCACTGCTGCTCCTACTACCACTGCTGCTCCTACTACCACTGCTGCTCCCACTACCACTGCTGCTGCCACAAGCACAAATGGATTTAGAAACATTAATAATTCCGGAGTCAATGAGTATATTAGAAAAATAACTTCTGCTGGTGTGTTAATTAGTCCAACAAATAGTTACACAGACAAAACAGTAAAGAACGATTTGTCGTCTAATTTTAGTTCTTCATATGAACCATTTTTTGTATCTGACTCAACAGGAAAGAACACAATATTGTATTGGCCAACTGGATATGACACAATGATAACAGTATTCGCAAACACCTGTAGTAAATTATCATTAGGAATTGAACCAAGACTGGTGCAGTTTATTTACCCTGAAGACGAAAAGAAAACCAACAACACAGTAGTAACAAAATCGCCCACAGATGATGGTTCAGACAAGATGTTGGATGATTATTTGAAATGGTCAAATTATATGTTAAAAACAGAGGTAGTTCCTCCGGTATGTCCGGCGTGTCCCTCGTGTAACGCTGGTGGAGTATGTTCAGATTGTGGTGGAAACGGCGGATGCGGAACTAAAGCACCAGATGGAAAATCATTAGCATACAACAATGATAATAGCATCAGTGATGTTAAAGGACCATCAAGTGCAGTTGCGTCGGTAGGTAAATCGGCAGCAAGTGTTGCTAATACAGCAGGCAATTTGGCAGGCGGAACCGTAAATGCGATTGGAAACTTGGCAGGCGGAACCGTAAATGCGGTTGGAAACTTGGCAGGCGGAACTATAGGAACTGCTGCAGACTTGTTAAAATCAACAGGTTCAGGATTAAGCAATTTTTTGTCAGGAAACGCAATGCGTGTGGGATACAATCAATCATACAAAGGAAATGCGAATGGATATAATCGCAACAACACAGGAGTTCAGGGGAATTCAAAAATAGGAATGATAAATAGTGTGCCGGTTGATATGTATTCATATGGTGGAGCATTACAATCAAAAGGGTCAGATTTCCGACCATTAACTACGGATTTCAGTTCATTTTCAAAATAGATGCGTTAGAATGTAAAATAATAATTATGAATTATTTGTAGATAGAGACAATTTACAAATAATACAAAATGTCATCAAAAACAAGAGAATTACAAATTACAACAGAAGAATTAAATAATATATTTGAAAGAGAAAAGGCAGCGCACGAAATAAAAACAATACTTATGAATTTTGAAGCAGAATACAAAAACACAAATTACAAAAAAGGTTTTTACATATATGGTTCATCGGGAGTTGGTAAAACATTGTTTGTGACAAGTATTTTGAAAGAATTGAACTATGATGTTATAAAGTATGATGCTGGTGATGTTCGCAACAAATCGCTGATAGACGCAATAGCAAGTAATAATATATCATCACGGAATGTGTTGGATATGATGTATAAAAAAACGCGGAAAATAGCAATATTAATGGATGAAATCGATGGTATGAATAGTGGTGACAAAGGAGGATTGAACGCATTAATAAAACTGATAAGACAAAAAAAGACAAAGAAACAAAAACAGGAAAATACGACACTGAATCCAATTATTTGTATTGGAAATTACAACATAGATAAAAAAATAAAGGAATTGATGAAAGTATGCAATGTGTTTGAACTGAAGACCCCGACACAACCACAAATGAAAATTTTGATTTCACGCATTTTTCCATCAATGGCGATAGAGAAACAAGAAACAGTAAAAAATTATGCTATGGGAGATTTGAGAAAATTGGAATTTATACAAAAGTTGTGTGATAGAAAACCCGAATTAATTGATGATACGGTTTTAAAAAAAATATTGAATGTAAAGACCTTTAATGAAGACACAAACAAGATAACACAAATGTTGATGACAAAACCTCATCGAATAGAGGAACACAACATTGTTCTAAATGAAACAGACAGAACAGTAGTTGCTCTATTGTTGCATGAAAACATTGTGGATGTAATGCCCCCGATGTGTCAGTCGTTGCCATTTTATTTGCGATTCCTAGACAATATGTGTTATGCTGATTACATAGATAGAATAACATTTCAGAATCAAATATGGCAATTTAATGAAATGAGTAGTTTGATGAAGACATTTAACAACAATCGCATATTTCACAAAATAATGGACCAAAATAAAAAAAAAGTGAAAATAAGTCACGAAGATATTCGTTTTACAAAAGTATTGACGAAGTATTCAACAGAGTATAACAATATAGAATTCATACACGAGTTGTGTAAAAAGATGGATATGGACAGAAAGGATTTGATAGCATTTTTTCAAGAGATGCGAATTTTTTATATGAGTAAGAACGAGAATTTTCTAAATGACTCAGCAACAATGAATTCACTGGAGAACATGTTTGAGAACTATGAAATTAATAAATTGGATATAAAACGGATCTACAGATATTTAGACAGAAATGTGAAAAAAACAGAATTGAGAGATATTGATGAATTAGATTTAGATGATTAAGATTCCATAGCATTTACACAATCTCTGTGTGTATTTATTTTCTCAGTGTTATTTTCAAGAATATCCGCATTACACAAATATTCACACATAACTTTAACAAACATATCAAGCAAATCTTGCAAATCTTCTGTTTCGATGTTACAGAATACTTGTGTTTCCAATTTTTCTAAATTGCTATAGTAAAATTTATTGACAATAACATCGTGATCTAATTTTTTTTTGAGAAACATAATACAAGTTGTGAGTTTAATAAAAACAGGAATTGGTTGAGACCTGTCACTAAAATAATAATTGATGGCGGGATATTTTTGTTGAATATTATGTTTCATTGTATCTGTATTTATTGTAAATCAATACAGATTTTTATTTCGAAATCAATTTTTTGTGAAGTCACTTAGTTTAAACAAGGGTTCTCCCTTATTGATGGGATTTGTAGTTAATACAACTGGTGTTACAACAGGATGCGATAGAGGAATCTGTGGTTCATTTAATAATTTTTGTATAACTTTCTCGAGTTCAGCAATGCGCGAATCTCGTTTGGCAATTTCTTGTTGTTGTCCTTTTATAATTTCAACTGCTTGAGCAGGTCCAATCTCTATCGGGGGTTGTCCTTGTCTCTGTAGAATAATTTTTTGATTTGCGGCATTTTCTTTTTCCATTTCCTTTCTTCGTTCTTCCAGAATTTCATCAATTTGTTTTAATACATCAGGTTTCATTTTAGGTTCGCCGGGGGTATAGTTTCTAAGCAATTCATCCACATCATTCATAAAAAACTTCTTGATTGTATCTTCACTCTGTTTTGTGATGAAATCTTCAACTTTTTTGGGCGATTCCTTCATAAACTCATTGTATCCTGCTTCTAATAAACGGCGTTTATCAAAAGTATTATGTTCGTGCGAAAAACACAAGATGGTTTTCATTGGGTCTAATTGGACAAAAGGAATTGTGTAATCTTTTAGAAATGCGCGTTCTTCCGCAAGTGCCGCGGTTTCATCATATTTACTGATTTTAAGAAGTTCAGCACGAAAAGCAAATGTGCCAGCAGTTGCGTGATTTTTCTGATACGGACCAAACTGTATCATTTTCTGTATGTGTTTAAAATAAATATGTATTTCACTAGAACCAGCACACAAGGCATTTGGATTTTGCGTTAAAGTATCAACGGCGTGTTCAATGCGGTCAGGTGGATAGTAATCATCATCATCCATATAGACAATAATAGAACCACTACAGTGTTTATGCATCAGATTGCGTTTGGCGCCGAGATACATTTTTTTATCAACACTAATGTATTTAATTTTACTGATATGTGAAGCATCAATGAGGTCTTTGATTTTATCGGTGCCATCATCAACAATAATCCATTCAATGCGGTCTTTGGGATAAGTTTGGTTCTGAAAACATTGAAACATAGTTTGAATAAAAGGTCGTCGATTAAATGTGGGGGTGCATACAGAAACAAGTGGATAATATTTCTTAGTTAGTTTTGGTTTATGTGAAACCTTCTTCGGCATTTAAAATATAGGTATAATAAATCATTGTTTTCTAAACGCTTTTGTATGGTTTATATATTCTGTCAAACATTGATTCTGGAGCAAAAACGGGGTTTTCAATATTTTCCTTAATTTCTTTGGACAGAGTATCAAATTCATTTTCGAGGTCTTTGACTTCAGATTGACCGATTCCATATTTTTCCAGAATGGAATAGAGAATTGAAACAGAACCAATAATTCCAATAGTAATAACCGATGCTCTAAGGATTTTGGACTGAATATTAATAATATTTCCGAGATTTGTTTTTATAATAAATAGGAAAATAATTTGTTGTGCGTTTCTCATAATAAATCTGAGAACGTCTTCAACACCATTTTGGAATTTAGAAATTATGTCATAATTAAACAATACTTTTCCATCATTCATATGCTTTATGTTTTCGGACATTACAGAAAATGCTGAAGCAAGTCCATTGATTTTTAACATTCGGATGATAGAGAAATAGAACAAATAGGCAGTAATGATAAATGATGAAAATGCGATTGTAGGTTGATAGAATATGGCAAATTTAATAATAATATAGATAATGTAGAAAATATTGCCAGCCAGAACTTTTACAAAAAATGATGGAATTACTTCGGTGGCATTTTCAATAATTCCTTTGGAATGGTCAACCATAACATTTTCCATATATTTAACTACAAAAGCGAGACCAATGATTGACGATAACATAGCATTTCCCTTAAACAAAAATATTGAGTTGAATAATTTGGAAAAAGTGTCTTGTATGAAATTCTTGATACTGCCTTTTGTTTTTACAATATTAATTAGACGATTTATTTGACTGCGTAAATATTCAAAAATGGATTTCATCTGTTTCAAAAAATAGGGAACTGTAGCAAGAGAGGCGGATAAAATAAAAAAAAATACTGAGCGTTTTCCAAAAATAGTATGTCCTATTACAAAATCAAATTTACTAGGAATCGATTCCATAATAAATGTGTCAATGCTTTTGACAATTTGAACAATATAGACTGTAAAAAAATGGACTAATTCATTTTCTTTTAAAAATGAGAGTGAGTCTTCAAGACGGAATTTGGTAGGATTTATAAAAAAATTATAATACCAAGTGTGCGCAATTAAGAATGATAAAAAAGTTACAAACAGAGAATTAAGAATATTCTTAACCATTTTTTCATCATTCTTACTGCCATTTGCTTTTTTTATTGCCCATCCAATCAAATCAAAATCTGGAATAGTTCCGGTGCTTTTACTACTACTTTTGCTTTTGCTTTTACTTTTACTTTTACTTTTACTTTTGCTTTTGCTTTTAAAATTCTCAACAGAACCATCATCACTATCACTGTAATTAGCAAAACCATCATCACTGTCACTGTCACTGTAATTGGTAAAACCATCATCACTATCACTGTCACTGTAATTGGTAAAACCATCATCACCTTCTGTTTCGGCATCATCACCTTCTGTTTCGGCATTAGCATCATCTTCGGCAGCAGCAACTTCTTCTTCGGCATCGCCTTTTTCTTCAATTGCTTCTTTAACTTCTTCTTTTGCGTCTTTAACTTCTTCCTTGGCAATTTCAGATTCTTGTTTAGCATTTTCAACATCTTCTTTTGCGTGTTCTACTTTTTTCTTAGCATCTTCTACTTTTTTAGCAGTATCATTAACTTTTTTAGCAGCACTATCAACTTTTTTTTTAGTTTCAACAACCTTTTTTGCTGCTTTATCAACTTTATTGGCAGCCTTTACAGTGTCTTTTGTTGCCGACTTAGATGCGGATTTTGCTGTTTTAAATCCCTCATAACCATTTTTAAAAAAATCATTGGCAACATCAAAAGAATCATCATAGATGGATTTTAATAATTTCATATTTGAAAAATTGTTTTTCTCTATTTCGGAAAAACTCATTGTATTAATATTTCGCGCCGATAAATTATTACTAAATTTAGAAGCATTCATATCCTTATATATAATTGTGATTACTTTTCAGTTATATATAAACAATAAATTATCTGGCATACATCAGACCGCAATATCCTCCAACAAAAGACAGAACATTATATCTTTCCTCAAACAGTGTTAGATTGTAATTATATTCATACAGTCGCCAAGTTGCCGCATTTGTTCCAATAACCACACCATCTTGATTACAAGTGATTTGGTAATTCGCATTTTGTAAATCAATTTGCGGAACAAAAGTATTAATTTCCAACTCGACTGTTTTGAATTTCGACATATTAATTGCGCCGGAAGGTTGATATTCGCGAGGATTTGTATTCAAACAGAAATTGTAGCAATAGAGACCTTCAGTAGCAAAACCGGCAGTTCGCGTGTATTTTTCTACATAATCATAAACTTCTCGTGTAAGTAGATTTTCACGGTATTCACCATTTAGAAGAATTCCCATCGTTTCTAAAATTTCTTTACGATTCTCTACACTAAAGTTATTTGTAACAAAATAACCGGTTTGTGCTCCACTCGGATTTAAAAACGGACCAACAGGATCTCCAGTAAGGTCAAGAACGAATTCCGGGTCGACTGCCACAACAGGCGCATTGGTGATGTTGCCTGGAATAACACGATATGGCCAATTGGTATAATTTGACCATTCATTTCTCATATAGACATCATTGCGTTGTAGAAACCACATCCAGTTGGCAACCATACCTGTGGTGAGAATTTTCAGTTTTTTTGCCCCCGTAACATTTTCAAAACGATATTCAAACACATCTTTAATAAGATATACTTGGTCTTCAGCAGTGAAATTTCGTATTTCATCTTTAGAAAGAAAACAGTAATTTGCTAAAATATGGATATCAGCATTCCAAATTGTAGTTTTGTTTTGGTAATATTCTGGACTTAAATTTACTGCTGGCGGTGTTTGTAAAAATCGGTAAAACAACATTTCGTTGCGGGTGTAATCCGGTCGCATAATAGGATTATTATTTCCTATATCATACACATCACGAATTTGATAGAGTTCTTCTATAGCACGCATTGTAACAGTAATGGTGAGTTCATTATATTGTAGTGAAGCAAGAGGAAAAGCACATTTGCTATCGAGAGAAAACCAAGTATTTAGTGGAATATACAAAGTGCGTCCGCGAATGCTGGGTTCAGATCCTAAAGTGTTTGTGGTGTAATAAGCAGATGGATAAGAATTAGCGCGTCCATTAGCGTTGGCAGGGTCATTTAACTCGGAAACATTGCCGGTCATCGCATAAAATAAATTTTTTTTATTTGAATCAAAATCTCTCTCAACCATAGCGGCTAAATATTCACCGGAATATTTTTGAAGAGTGAAACTACCACAGCGTATTTCAATTTCTTTGATAAGATGTGTGCCAATATTTTTAATCCAACGGAAATCATAGGAAGACCAATTATTATTTGTTTGGGGACAAGGATGATGAATAGGACTCCAAATGTGTGGGAGAGTGACAACAACATAAGTATCCATAAGTAAATCGGCGTGACGCGGAATTTTAAAAGTGAATACAGATTGTTCGGATAGACGTAAATCGCGTTGTCCATCATAATCAATTCGAAATTTTTGCATACCAAAATTGGTGTATTTAGAATAAGTGACTTTGAAAAATGTTTTACTCGGATTTCCAGTGAGAATAACATTATTGTTTCCTTCAGATATTATATTCAATAGACCTCCTGCCATATTAATAATATAGATAGAGAAATATAGTGTCTGTAATATTTTTTGCGCATAGTGTATAAATAGAATGCATCCAATTAAAAAATTATTGATTTTAGTAATAATAGTTGCGTCATTTGTCATTATTTACAAACTATTTAAAGAAAATGAAACCATAAAAAAAGAAATTCAGAAAAAAATTAATAATAAGATCATAGAAAAAGAGGGTTTTGAAACAAATGTCCAAAAAGAAATGAATGAATTGCGTTCGTCTTCGGAAAAAAAGGGTCTCGAATTAACAGTAAAACCCATTCCTGATAAATATATGGACTTTCCTCTCCGCGAATTTATGATAAAATCTTCATACAACAGTGCTATTATTAATAAAACTGCCAGCAAAGAAGCAATTGAATTTGTTCTTACTCGCGGTTGTCGTGTATTGGATTTTGAGATTTACACCCGAAAAATGGACAATGGAAAAGATATTGAATACATAAGTTATTCCGATGACCCCGAATACAGAACAATTAAAACAGGATTAACTTTGACATTTGAGGATGCTCTAAAAACTGTTGCGACCAATGCTTTTTCACCTCCATCACCTTGTCCTACTGACCCACTTTTTATACAGTTCCGAATCAAAAACCATAGCAATCAAGCATACAGCAGAATATCAAAACTTGTCGATAGTATTTTGGGAAAAAGACTGTATGGTTCTACAAATGGAAGCACACCTATAAAAAATCTTATTGACAAAACAATTATTATATTGGATGCTTTATCCGCGCCGAATTATTATAAACTCAGTGAATGTCCGAGTGATGATATTAGTTGCACACCATTAATATCTAAAATTGGAATGATAAGTGGAACCGTGGATTTGCCAAAATATTCATACGGTGACTATTTCGATTTAACACAAACACCAATTATGGTTGACCCCAAAACAGACAAAACTGATGTGAGAACTTTTATGATGGTTACGCCCGATGATGTAGGTGGTGACATAATATCATTTCCGAATGACAATGCGCAATCAAGACTTCCCATTCAGATGTTGCTAGTTCCTTTTTATAGACAGAATGACGATTTGAAAAAGTATGAGGATAAATTCAATGAGTGTCAATCATCTTTTTGTGCTATGGGAAGATTTTATCGCGACTCATACAAAAAAAATTCAGAGTCCAAATAGAGATTGTATATTTTTCTCAGAACAATATATACTAAACTGTATCTATGCCGAAATATGAGAATTCAATATGTGAAGACAAAATGTCATTCAGCGAGTGTGAATTGGCAATATTAAGAAAAGCAGTAGATGAGGGTGAAAAAAAACAGGGCGAGAATGTTGCGAAAAACGAGGATGTAAAAAAAATAATTGGAATTTTAGAAAATTTTTTAAAAATGAAGCGTGTAATTTGTTATGGAGGAACAGCAATCAATAATATTTTACCAAAGGACGACCAATTTTACAACAAGGAAATTGAAGTGCCTGATTACGATTTTTATTCAAATTCTGCAATGGACCACGCAATAGAATTGGCAGACATATATAGTGACAATGGATATACAGAAGTAGAAGCAAAGGCAGGTGTGCATCACGGAACATACAAGGTGTATGTGAATTTTTTACCAATTGCTGATATTACACAATTACACTCAATGATATTTGATGAATTATATTCAGCATCTATCAAGATTGCTGGAATCAGGTATGCTTCACCTGATTTTTTAAGAATGGGAATGTTTTTAGAATTATCAAGACCAAACGGTGATGTGAGTCGTTGGGAAAAGGTTCATAAACGATTGGTTTTATTAAATAAACATTATCCATTCAGAGCAAATACAAAATGTAGCAACATAGAGTTCCAACGAAAAATGAATCGTGATTCAAAAAATGTTTTGAAAAAAAACAAGATGACGATAGAGGAAATAGAAGAAGAAGTATTCACAATTGTTAGGGATGAATTAGTTTCTCAGGGTGCAGTTTTTTTCGGTGGATATGCGTGTGGATTGTATGCTAAACATATGAAGGAGAATGAGAAACAAGTATTGGCAAAAATACCGGATTTCGATGTTATAATTGAGAATTCAGACCGTGTGGCACTAATCATAAAGGAGCAATTAGAACAGAGTGGATACAGGAATATATCACTAATTGAACACGCCGAAATAGGTGAGATAGTTCCACGACACATTGAGATTCGCATCGGGAAGGAATCAATAGCATTCTTGTATGATCCGATTGCGTGTCATAATTATAATAAAATCCGAATCGGGAATGATATGGAAATTAATGTTGCGACAATAGACACAATATTGGCATTTTATTTAGCATTCCTCTACACAAAGAAAATCTATTATTACAAAGACAGATTGAGTTGTCTGGCAGAATATCTATATGATTTACAAGAGGACAATCGTCTAAATCAAAAAGGATTATTGAAGCGATTCTCTATGGATTGTTATGGAAAACAACCGACAATGGAAGATATTCGTGCTGAAAAGGCGCAGAAATATGCCGAGATGTCGTCAAAAAAAGGAACTCGTGAATATGATGAATGGTTTCTTAATTACAAACCGACTATTAAGAAAACGGGCATTGCTGTTGCTGACACCAAATTATTTAATGAAAAAGACATATTGAAATCACCGAAGGCGAAGAGTAGGGTTCGCATTCCAGCAAGTGTTAAGAAAACACGCAGAAAGACAAAGACTAAACCTAGAGAAAAAAACAAGGATAAATACTTGATAAAGATGTAATCCAATTTATTACTACAATTATGTAGGGATAAATTACTCGTCCGCATTTTCAACAATAACAAATGACATTGTATTCGCGTGTTCATTAATCTGGTCAATAGTTATTCCAAATTCTTCAGAATCGGTTGCCTCTTTTTTCTTGTCTAATTTCGTTTTGGCGTCTTCTTTTGTTTTTGGTCTTCCTCTTTTTTTCACGGGTTTTTCTTCTACATTTTGCTCTACGAATTTTTCGTTTTTTTTTTCAGTAGATGTGGTTAATATAGTAGAATCATTTTTAACAGATGATATTAGGGATGTGGATGATGTTGCTGATGCGGCATCAGACATATCAGACAAAGATGCGTTCGTTCCGCTTCTATGATTTCTAACAGGTGATGTTAATTCAATATAGGAATAATCGGAAGCAGAAGCAGAATCAGAAGTAGAATCGCCGTTTGAAGAAACAGAATCACTGTCAATTATCATAAAAGGTGCATCAGATTTTTCTTGGACAACAACTGGAACTTTTTCGGGTTCCGATAGAGATTGTTCAATATCATCTGTAATTTCATCATTAATTTCTTTTTTAAGCAATTCCATTTTGCCAAGAAGTTTTAGAAGATGTTTTATCTGTGTGGTTTTGAAAAAATCCATATAGTTCAGATAGAGAAATATCTGGTCTTTTAATACAGAATTATCATACTCCAGTGTTTTAATAAAATTAGTAATGCAAATGCCCGATTGCGATTTTGAAGTGTATGTCTGAATATTATCACAATTGTTATTGTAGTAGTCAATAAGAGAATTGAGGAGCAAACACACATCATTATGCATTCTCGAAATATCATCAACACTGTATTCAAAAAAAGGATTTAGAACATCATAAATAGGAGGATTAATTATTTCTGACGGAATGGAATATTTGGATTCATCAAACAGGGTTTTGATTAATTTAAATAATTTATAGTAGTCACAAAAAATTCTGTTTGATAAAAGCAATAATGATTTATTTAGATTTTCACTATCTACACTAAATGATTTTATTTGGAAATTAAAAGATTCTAGACAAAACAGAAATATTTTTTTATAACTATTCATTTGTATCATATTGGAATATACATTTCGTAGTTTCTCTATTTTAATTTTGATAGAGGTCGAATTTGAAACAATAGAGTTGATATTTTCTTTCACAATAGAGAAATCTGTTTTTAATATATTCAACTGTTCTTCCATTTATATTATATATAGAATAAAATGCTTGCACAAAATAAAAAAACTGGTGAAATATCTAGACACCGATTTATTTAACAACCACATATTCAGTTGAATCATCAGATTGTTTTCTGTCAGAATCACTATTTTCATATAATGGTTGAGAATCCTCATTTTGGGATAAATTATTCGCACTCGGTCTTCGTTGGAAATCAATAAATGAATATTTAAGTTCTGGAAATAAACTAGACTCGTAATTTTGAATCTGTCTGTAGAATTCATCTGTGTCTGTGCAATCATTATTTCTTCTGAACAAATGCTTATAGAACAAAGGAATTAATGTTTCTCTGGCAACAGTGTCACTAACAAATGGTGATTTATAAAAGGAAAGTTTATTTTTAAGAGTTCGTGTTAATTTAGTAACAAGGAAATATTTAACCTCAGTTGTGCTAGATGATGGTTTCACACAGTGAAATATTTGTCTCGCATACACTATTTTAGAATTGTAGTCTTTAAAACTAAAATCATTTGAGCAAATTTCTTCATAATTAGGATTATATTCGATTCTAAAAACTTTGTAACCACTGTATTTATCATTATCAACATAATCACTGTCGCTGTCATTATCATCTGTGTAATCACTGTCGCTATCCTCTACCTCTTCCTCTTCCTCTTCCTCTTCCTCTACCTCTTCCTCTTCCTCTTCCTCTACCTCTTCCTCTACCTCTTCCTCTTCCTCTTCCTCTACATATTCATCATTATCTTCTCGACTACTTTCATCATCATAATCACTATCTTCTTGACTACTTTCATCATCATCATAATCACTGTCTTCACTGCTTTCATCAGACTCACAATAATCAACCGCATTCTTATTTCTCTTTTTATTTAGAATATTTTTATCATCTAGACTACACCAATTTTTATTAATTACTGATGACGAAGTCGGATTCAGAAGTGACGATGAATACAGTAATTTGTTATTATTTAAAATTGTTTCTAATGGTTCTTTTGTATTAATAGTTTCTTCCAATTTTTTTAATTTTTTTGAAAACGCAGAACACAGAGTGTTTATAAGAAATATTAACGAAACTGTTTTAATGGATAACAGATGTAATTCATCTTGATTGATGGTAAATAATACCACAGAAACAATTAGAGCAGAATTAATAATCAGAGAGTAAATCATATTTCGGACATTCATTTTACTAGGGGTTATTATATATTTTTATTTTCGGAAACAGAAAACCCGACCGCGGATCAATTTTTTTGCATCAGATAGTTTAGAAAAATAAAATATATTATATTATAACAAATGAGTAATAGTGCTAATTTAATACAAAACGACAAAGTATTTGAAACAAACGCAATATCGGATGTTATTAAAAGCGACATATTAACAAATGAAGAGGAATCAAAAGACCCAAAAGACCCAAATGACCCAAAAGACCCAAATGACCCTAATAATGAAGCAAAAAAAGCACCAGAAGTAAAATGGTCGAGAGAGAGTGAAAAAATTCCGAGTGAATGGTGTGATGTAGCAAAATGCTACAAATGGTTGCATAATCGTGCACATCAAAAATACTCTGTATTACACGCGTGGTTTACCATTCCTGCCATTATTTTCTCTACTATTTCTGGAACGGCATCATTTGCTCAAGCAAGTTTGCCTCTATCGCTACAACATTATGCGCCAATGGTAATTGGTTCAGTGAATATTATTATCGGCATTTTCACAACTATTCAGCAATATATGAAAATCTCAGAATTAAATGAATCGCACAGAGTATCTGGAATTGCGTGGGATAAATTTGCCAGAAATATTAGCATTGAACTTGCCAAGGCACCAGAAGAACGAAGTATGGACGCAGGACATTTTCTAAAAGTATATAGAGAAGAATTTGACCGATTAATGGAAACAAGTCCATCAATACCAAATGCAGTAACAAAGGAGTTTGTGAAAACATTCTCAGGTAAGAAACCATATTGGTGTTGGCCCGAAGACGATGACGCACAAGACGAAGAGGCGAACGAAGAAGAACGCAAAAGACGATTTAAGGACCTCAAGAAACCCGATGAGTGTGATACAATTATTGTGTCTGAATTGGGCAAACACGATTGGTATAATCCGGACAGAATTCCTGTTATACCACAAACACAACCTGTTATTGATGAACGTTCGATAGAGTCATTATTATCACAAAAGATAAAAGTCATACAGGATAATATCAAAAAAGAGGAAGAACAGAAACGCAAAGCAATTGATGAGTCGCGCTGGATAGAAGAAGAGAAACATAAGTTGGAGCAAGAGGAACAAGAAAGACGAGAGAAAGTTCAGAACCAATTCAGACAGGCAGCGATAGAGGTTGCTAACAAAATCAAAATACATAATAAGAAGATTGATGATTGTCTGAAATTATTCCGAGAAAATTATAATCGTAACCCATTGAGAGAGGAATTATCAGATTTATTAAATGGACAAGTGGATGAAGACATACTCGATAAATATTATGAGAAGCATTTTTCCAATGCGAGAGGAAATGATGATAATGTATGAACATATAGAGCAGAAACATAAATGATAAAAGTTATTTATGTTTAGAAAAAAGATTTGATAGACGAAATAAGAGAATTCTGTTGTTCAGAAACAGATGTGGCAATGCTGTTTGTAACAGAACTAATTCCGGAGGACAGCGTCTCTTCTTTTGGTGGAGAAGTTTTTGTCACTTTCCCATCAGTGCCGATAGAGAAAGTATCACCAATGTCATTCACAATAGATTTTCCATCATCACTAACAATTAGAACATAACCATCTGAATCTGTTTTGGGATTACCTGAACTATCAATGAGCATCTTTGTAGTTCCATCTGGTGCTAATTTAAGAGGATTATTTTGAAAACTGGAAACAACATCATTGTTTTTTGGTTTGGATTCTTTCTTGGTTTCTTCTAAAACTTCTTTTGCTTTCTCTATCGCCTTGTTTCGCAAAGTGTATTCAACCGAATTTTCATCGTAGGGATTCACAATCACAATAGAGAATGCCATCACGGCAATCCAGAAACATACTGAATATATTAGAAACATATCCCTTGTTGAAGAAAGTTTCACAGAAGACAACACATAAATAATTAGTCCTAAATAAATAGCAAATATAGAAATCAGTTTGAAATATTTATTTTTGAACAAATCAATGCTCGGAAATATATTCTCTAATGAAAATGGCGGACTCTTAAAAATGCCGACGCTGATAGAGGAAACAATGGCATCAAATATTTTACTAAAAGTGCTTGGGGTATTTTCAGCAATATCATTTATTTTTTTACTTTGTTCAGCAATTATTTCGATAGACATATATGTGTCACTATATAATTTGTGAGAAACGGTTTTTCCAACAATAAACAAGTGAATTATATGGGAATAAATTGGTCTATTGATTTAATGCCCCATACAGTGGTTTTGCCAATTTTGAAAGTCACCGAATTGTAATCATATATTTGATTCTTCTGTTTCACTTCCATTGGAAATACAACAAATCGAATGTATAATTCATTCTCTATCGGGTCAATCAAATTTTCGGAGAAATAATAGAGAAAACCATAATCTTCATATTCAAAAAGAGAATCCGAAGGAACATAGATTTCAGACAAATCATTATGTGTTAAACTTACAAGAGTTTCTGTCTTTTTCTTTTTCTCTATTCCACAAATGTATGCAATCTTCGGGACATCAATAAGTTCAAGTATTCCATCCAAATTGTAAAACCACGGTGACAAAATCGCACATTTAGGAAATATGTCTTCATCTACATCAAACAGGTTCTGTATGTTTTGACCTATTCTATAATCAAATAGGGTCTTTGTTTGACACAATTCGTGGGCAACTCCGTAGATGAAATTGCTGTTGAGTTCGTGATTCCTTTCCAATAGAGATGTTATGTCAAAAAACATATAGATGTCATTCTCTCTTACAACAAACCCCTTATATGAATTAAAAGCATCATTTTGAAATCCCTTTCTAAATAACAATTCGAATTTATCAATCACTGTTTTTTCTAAATTATCGTCATCCACATTGCCCGTTTCAAATTCTACGAACCCTACTGTTTTGTCAGTATCATTTTTTAGCAGAGCATATTTAATAAAGGGTAATACACAAATAGTTTCAATATAGAAAATACACAAATTCACCCTGTGGGAACTAATATTATCAGGAATGGAATTTGATAGGAACTCTGGATTTGGATATAGAACATTTTTAAATTTATGTAGAAAAGGTTCCTCCTGTTTTTTAGAAAAGAAAGCAGCATTATCCATTTCATAATCATAAGACGAATAATATGTATCAGATTCCATAGGTGTTTCTAATATAATATATGAATACAGAAAACATAATTTGAACACAGTAAATATTTATAGACAATATATATAGACAAATGAATACAATTCAGGAAAATGTTGATAGAGCAGTATCAAATCCAACAGCATTATCTTATGGTCTAATTGGATTAACAACTCTTATTCTAGGATATTACACAATGAATGATAATAGTAGTGAACAAGAAGCAACCGAGACGGCACCACAAGAAACACCGAGTGAAGGATTATTTGGTTCAGAAGAGAAAAAAGAAGAAACAGGGTCACCTATAGCAGGATTATTTGGTCCAGAGGAAGCGCCCGAAGAAAAAAAGGAAGAACCATCTGGAAGTTTATTAGACAATCTTCCTTTTTCAGAAAATGAAGAAACTGCCGAAAAAAAAGTAGGCGGAAAAAAAAAGAAAACTCGTCGAGACAGAAAACAAAATAAGAAAACTGCCAAAAAGAACAAATAATTTTTTTTATTTCTAAGGGTCTATAAGACTATTAGAAAAGACATATTCCACTACAATATATCACTCAGTTGTTGTTTTTGTTCCTGTGTCAATGAAGTAGGAAACACCACATCAAATTCAATAATAAAGACTACCGGTTGTTCCATCAGATTTTGGCATACCCAGTCCTTGAAACGCCTTTTTGCCTCCGGGAAAAATGACAGCATTGCTAACATTGAGTGTTAATAATTTGCCATTTAGATGTTCAAACTGAAATTGTGTCCCACATAACGCCTCTTTTAAACTGAGTGTTTTTTTAAAACAAATGTCAGCACCCTGTTTAATAAAGATTGGATGATTCTTGATATTCACACAAATCTTGACATCACCCCTGTTTGGTTGTCCTTCGATAGAGTTTCCGATGTTTTCCATTAAGATATTTTCACCATTCTCTATTCCTGCTGGAATTTTTACTTGAATAGAATCAAATTCAGTGATTCGCAAACCATCTTGTTGTCTCATAATCCATCGTTCAAATCCGACTGTTTCAATAATACCTGTATAGGCTTGTTCAAGAGATATGGTAATATTTTTAGTAATGGTCTCTGGTTTTCCAATATGACGGCGAATAAAAGTGGCGCCATTACCATTGTGTAAAATTTCAATATTTATGCCTCCTTGCATTCCTCCCTGCATTTGACTAAATAACATATCAAAAATATTAATTGGCATTCCTGGCATTCCTCCCTGCATAAAAGGGTTTCTAATTCTACCATTAATGCTGTCATTATATTCTTGACGAGACTGTGGGTCTTTTAACACTTCATACGCCTCATTGATTTGTTTCATAATTGTTGTAGATTCAGGATCACTGGACCGGTCAGGATGGTGTTTGAACGATAGAGAACGATATGCTTTTTTTATTTCATTTTCATCGGCATTTTCGTCGATTCCCAAAACTTCGTAGTGACTTTTCATAGAGAATATATATTGCTAATAACAGTATTTTCTCTATAGTAATTACGCAAAATAAGATATAGACATTAAAGAATAATAAATACATTTTGTGATGGATTCCCCGACCACTTTTATAAATAGATACAAACCATATTACATATCGGATTTCTTTTTGGATTCCACAAATTTACAAGTTATTAATGTGCTGATAGAGTTGGATGACCTAAATCTAATAATAATTGGCGCGGAGTGTTCTGGCAAAACATCATTGTTACACGCCATCATTCGAAATTATTATGGATTAGACAAAACAGCAACATTCCCCGAACACAATATAATGTTTATTAATAATTTGAAAGAACAAGGAATCCAATTTTTTCGTAATGAGATGAAGACATTTTGTCAATCGCAATCAAATATAAGAGGTAAAAAAAAACTTATTGTTGTAGATGACATAGATAGTATTAATGAACAGAGTCAACAAGTATTCCGTAATTATATTGATAAATACAGTAATAATGTGCAGTTTATATCAGCATGCACAAATATTCAGAAAGTGAATGAATCATTACAATCACGCTTGCATATTTTGAAAATCAATGCACCACAACGAAAACATCTTGAAATGACACTTGATAAAATCATTGCGATAGAGAAATTAGAAATTGATACAGAATCACGCAATTTTATGTTAAGCATCTGCAATGATTCTGTGAGAGTTCTCATAAATTATTTGGAAAAAATATACATTTTAGGCGAACCAGTTACAATCGAAAACGCACACAACCTGTGTTCTAACATTTCATACATTCAATTCGAAAAATATGTAGGTGCTTTAAAAACAGGAAATCTGAAAGAGGCGATAGAGATTCTATACAAAATACACGACCACGGATACTCTGTGATTGACATTCTTGATTACTTCTTTACATTTGTAAAATTCACACCCAATATTGAAGAAAGTGTTAAATACGAGATTTTACCATTTCTGTGTAAATATATAACAATTTTTCATAAAGTTCATGAAGATGTTATTGAATTAGCATTTTTTACAAATAATCTTGCCGAGATTTTTGTTGGACAAAGGATTTGAAAAAATGTCAATATATATTAGCAGTGCTATTATGAATCAGATATTTAGAGACAATATGTCTGAGAAACTATCAGACGATGTGCTATATAACTTGTTGGACCAAATTTGTTTAAAAAAAGAGAAATATTATTTTTTAGATGAAACAGCATATCGAAAAATGTTGTTTCATAATTTACATACAGACTTTATTGAGACACTCCGACCCCATTATCATAATGCAAAAGTATTTTATCTTGATCGAGAATTTACCTACAACAGTTTCACAAATATTGTAAGACAAGTGTGCAAACATTTAAAAATAGGTTTTGAATCGGAAATTAAATTCTGTCATTCAAAATACTATATTAACTTTTTCATAAGTCCCATATAGTTCATCGCCGTCTTGTTCTATATTTTTTGTTATGTTTCTTCTGTTTGGTTCTTCTGTTTTTCTTTTTTCCTCCAAATTCGGTATGTCTAGAGGGTCTAACAACTCCAGCATATTCTGCCATATTTTGCAAAATTTTGTAACCACCATCCATTTCTAAAATAGAAAATGCCTCCAACATTGCTAATATTTTTACTCTAGTTGTTTCATATGGAATTTCTCTAAACATCTCTGTATGTTCTACTCCAATAAGTCTTAATAAAGTTGTTGTGTCTTCATCTGTTAATAATGCGCCATGTTCCAAAAGGTCCCTAACTACTGCTATTCTGTCACCAAAACTAATTGAACTGGTTTGCTGTAAAAAATCTGCCGAACGAACTGCTCTTGTTATAACACTGTCTCCATTGGGATATGTCGCACGGGGGTCAGCACCATTTAATAAACTCGTCAATACATTTATGCGGATGAGCACGCTGTGTTGTGTTGCTGCTGGCGAATTTAATATTTCCAACAAGCGTTGTGTTGCTTCTGGGTTATATTCGGATTCATAGAGAGGCATCTATATATTACTAAAAAATTTTATATACTAGTTACACTTTTTTCTAAATTAGAACTCTTAAAATATTCATTACAACTATCAACAATGGACGCTTTTAAATATTTTGTTAATACCATTTTTGTTTTCATCAATTCATTAATTGATAAATACGCCAACCACTGATATTTAGAACGTGACAAAACCTCATCAGCAGGAATAACAATGCCATATGCGTTTGAATCCAAATCTAAAAAGTCATCACTCATCAAGTCATCCAATAAAATGGATTTGCCCTTCATTGTTTTAATTCCAACCAATCTGCCATCAATTAGTGTTGCTTTACCTGCCTCTATCTTTGACCGCAACAACTGCGAAGTTTTACCAACAAATTTGGATTCCCCCGAAAAATGATTAGACTTGTTGCGTTGTTTCAAATCATTGATAATTTCCTGTATGACAGGACACGCTTTTTGAGCACCCATAATTTGCATTCCGGGAACAAATATTCCATTACTAGTAGTGTGGTTAATTTCTTCAGCAAAAAAGGGGCGTTGATTAGAAACCATTTCATTGTAGAGTGTCACTACATTTTTCATACAGATGAAGGAATTCGGCAAAACAACCCCTCCATAAATGTAGAGAAGTTGTAACATTCCGACTTCACGAAAATTAGACCGAAAAGGTTCAGACAGTGTTGCCAGATTAACATCCCAATCAGGAATTAACTTACTAAATGTTTCATCATCAATAAGACACACATTGAAATCATTACCACAGTGATTAATGATAGTTTTAATTGTTTGATGAAGATAGGGTTGATTTAAATCAGTTGTGTTTCGACTTTGGAAATTTTTCCAAGAACGAGCATTGATTTCATATTTGCTGTGAATCCATAATTTTGGTTTATTCATTCCATAGAGAGGCGATTCATTCAGAAGATATTTGCGGATAAGTTCATCATTCTCATCTTTATTAGACATACCTTGTTTAATTCTGTTGCCATAATAACTAGCAAACCCGAGCACAGCAATCGCTCCTAAATATTTATATACATTCTTTGATTCAAACATTGTCTTATTTACCTATAAGATAATGTTGGAAAATACTTATGGACAAATAACATAAATTTGTAGAGTATGAACACACGTCTGCGTAGAGATACAGATGATGAAATTTATATATACATTAATGAGGAGAATGAGGTCCTAAACTGGAATTGGAAAAATAATAATTTTGAAGAAAAATATGTAGTCTATGTGGAGGAATTACAGTATTGTTGTATTGCGTTTTGCGCCACTATTTTTATTTTATTTATGTTGTGATTTTTTTGCTCTACCATTTTCCAGAATATGAATAAATAGTGGTTGCTAGAACCGAACTTGCCGATGTTGTATTTCCATTAGCATCTATGCGATAATAGATTTTATCACCTGTTGCTACTGAAATATTTGTTGAAGGGACCGATAAATAATTGTTGGGAGCAGCATCAGTAAGTGCTGATGAAGTGACTGTTCGCGGAAATAAAACAGATCCGAATGTATTGTCATTATTGATTTTAAACATTTGAAATCCTACTCCAGCAGACCTGCTGTGGTAGTCGGCAAAAGAAACATCGATGCGAATATTTGTGTTTTTAGGGGAAGTCCAAACAGCATAGGTGCTATTTGTTCCGGGGGTCAAAGCAACCTCGGTGGATTTAATAGTGTAACTAGTCTCGGCGCTATCAACGAGAGTTGCTGGAGTTGGTGCCCAAGTTACACCAGTTGTTGCGTCTTTAATACTCGCAACTGCGGGTGCTATATCACCACTATTATAAATAGCAGTAACATCAGATTGAGAAAGAACCCGTGTGTAATATCTAAAATTATCAATACCACCGTTCCAATATTCCGACCATATGCTGTTTCCTATATAATTTAATGTTCTTGTATTTGTAGTTGGATATCGTTGCACACCAAGATTATAAACAGATGTTCCATTCATGTAAACTATCCATGTTCCATTTGAAGCAATAGTCCAGACGAAATGATACCATAGATTATCAGTTAGAGGCACAATATTATATACTGTTTTTTCTGGACTACCATGAATAGAAAGCGCAAGTTGTCCGCCGTGATTGGCAGCAAGAATATTGTCTGAACTATTAGTGCAAAAATCAAATATGCGCGCCCAATCCACATTAGAACTTGTATAGAACCAAACAGAAAATGAAATTCCATTTGATCCAGGAGTGAAAGAAGAAAAACTCATGTACTGATTAAATGTTTTGTTCAGTTTTAAATACCCTTGTTCCGAAACTCTTGAATTAGCATCAATTGCGATGGATGCTCCATTGACAAGTGTTCCCGGATAGTTTGAAACTAAATCATACACAGTTGTTCCGGATGCAGAACCAAAAGTATAGAAAATTGAATAATCAGTTATAACTCGTGCCGCTGTGCTCGGAACATAAGACAGAAGAGACCCCCCAGTCCATTCAGTTGATGAACTCGATGAACTGATAGACGCAACACTAGTATTTCCCGCCACATAAAAATTCCAATTACCCGTTCCAATGCTATCAT
>Ga0194129_10001644_pt1 | contig 35987 bp, 33 predicted proteins | sample TA2KigCa35mmetaG_FD_150862 | JGI IMG/M metagenome (GOLD analysis project Ga0194129, IMG submission 150862) | Freshwater microbial communities from Lake Tanganyika, Tanzania - TA2015038 Kigoma Deep Cast 35m | ecosystem: Environmental > Aquatic > Freshwater > Lake | place: Tanzania: Lake...
ATGCCAGCCTCGACCTCGTGCAGCTGCCTCCGGCTTCTGGTTGCCTCCAACAGGCCCCATAAAGGACTCTCACCTTCCGTCATTCATCCATGCCCAACGCACCTCGTCTCGCTACGCTCGACTCGGTCAGGCCCCTACCGGTGATTTACAGAAGAGACGTTACACGAACGCGTGTTCAGGAGCGTCGCTCAGTTGGTCGACGCAATTCGTCGCTACGTCGACCACCACAATACGAACCCAACGTCCTTCGTCTGGACGAAGAAGGCCGAAGACATCCTTCAAAAAATCGCCCGGGCGAGGAAGGCTCTCGATAAAGTCCCATCTGCGTGAGACGCTACACTAGCGACGCGGGCCGCCCGCGGCCGGGGCGGCGGCGAGGGTCGCCTGCTCCAGTGCCGCGAGCCGTTCCGCTGCCTCCGCTGGCGCGTTGCCGCGGGCGATGGCCGCGCGATAGCTCTCCGCGGCCTCGGCGGGACGGTCCAGCGCCTCCTGCGCGAGGGCCTCGAGCATCAGCACGTCGGCCGGCGTCTCGTCGGGACCGTACGTCTCCCGGAGGATCGCCAGCGTCGCCAACGCCCGCTGCGGCCGGTCGAGCCGCCGATAGGCTTCCGCCGTGTCGATGAGCACGCCGCGGTCGGCGCCGTCGATGGCCAGAGCCCGGTGGAAGTCGGCGAGCGCCGGCTCCGCCTGACCGCGGGCCAGCGACACGCGGCCACGGAGGTGCCACGCGGCCGCCGACCGCGGCGCGAGCCGCACCGCCTCGCGGGCCAGCCGGTCGGCATCGCCGAACAGCCCCATCTCCAGGTACATCTCGCCCCCTTCGACACACAGCCGCGCGTCGGCCGGGGAGAGCCGCAGCGCCTCATTGACCTGCGCCACCGCCTCCATCCGCTCGCCGCGGCGCCAGAGCACCTCCGCGTAGTGCCGGCGGGCATCGACGTCGACCGGGCAGCTCTTCACGGCCCGCTCGAGCAGGCTCTCCGCGCGGACGAGGTCGCTGCGATCGGCGGCCGAGAGGCCCTCGTTGCTCAGGCGGCGGGCCTCGGCCACTTCCGGGGCCACGGGGCCGCGTCGCTGCACGAGCCTGCACCCCGAACCGCTCGTCGCGATCGCGATCGCGACGATCCAGAAGGCCACGTTCGTGAAGGGGGGCCGGATCAAGCACTGGGCCCGGGAGAGGGCCGGGACGGTAGCGACCCAGCCGCCGTCGCGACAGGCCGGGCCACGGCACCTGCCCCGTCGCCGCCGACCGCCGCGCTTGCCGCGCTTGCCGCGGCCGGCCGCACGACGGGCTTGTGACCGCGACCGCCCGCACCTACCTACCCGCGGTCCCGGAGGCTTCCGCCCGTGCGCGACGCACTTCCCATCCCCCGCTCCCGCCGCCCCGCCTGCGCGGCGGCGCTGCTGGCCGGCGGACTGGCCTTGGCGGGCTGCAGCGTGCGCGACGAGCGGGCCGTGGGCAAGGGCGATGCAGCCTGGTGGGCGACCACGGCGGACGAGTCGCGGGCCGGGCTGATCGGCGGCTCACCCGCGCAGCCGCCGGCAGCCGCCGCCATCGACTACGAGGAGGGCTTCGACGCAGCCGTGCGTCGGGCGGCCGAGACCGGCAAGCCGACCCTGCTCGTGTTCCGCGCCGCCTGGTGCCGCTGGAGCGGCGACCTGCTCTCCGCCGCGGAGGGAGATCCCCGGATCGTGGCCCGGGCCCGCCGCTGCGTGTGCGTCGCGGTGGACGCCGACCGCGACCGGGAAACCTGCGCCCGGTACGGGGTGCGGGCCTTCCCGACCGTGATCCTGCTCGACGCCGCCGGCGAGGAGACGTTTCGCCGGACCGGCTCCTCGGCGATCGGATCCCTGGCCGAGGCGATCGACGACGTCCTGGACACGGCGGCGACCGCGCGCCGGATTGCCGAGACCGAGTCCGCGACGCGCCGCTGAGAACCCGTCGGCTACCATGAGGCCCTCCGGGAGCCCATCGACCGGCCACCCCGTCCGCCCATCCCGAAAGCACGCGCCGTGTCCGACCCGCAGGCCCCCTCCGCTCGGCCAGCCACGCGGGAGTTTCATGCCTACCCGTGGTGGAGCCCGCGATTCTGGCACGGCATGCCGGCCGGCATCTGGTTCACCCTCGTCCGCGAACACGGCGGCCGCATCGGCCTGACGAAGCTCGGCCTGGCCACGACCGTCTCGCTGATGTCGGGCCTGAACTCGATGCTCGGCCCCCTGTCCGACGCCCGCTATCGCCGCCAGCTCCGCCGGCCGCCGGAGACGCCGCCCCCGCTGTTCATCGTCGGGCACTGGCGAAGTGGGACCACGCTGCTGCACGAACTGGCGATGCTCGACGACCGCTTCTGCTGCCCCAACACCTACGAGTGCTTCGCCCCGGGCCACTTCCTCCTCACCGAGGACGTGCTCACACGCGCGCTCTCCTGGATGATCCCTGCGAAGCGGCCGATGGACGACGTGGCAGCCGGCTGGGATCGCCCGCAGGAGGACGAGTTCGCCCTGATGAACCTGGGGGCCCCCTCCTGCTACCGCCGGATCGCATTTCCCTTCAGCAGCCCCGACCACCCCGAGGCCCTCGACCTGACGACCCTGCCGGCGGCGGAGGTCGAACGCTGGAAGCGGTCGCTGCGGCGGTTCCTGCAGATGCTCGCCGTCCGCGACCCGCGGCGTCCGGTCCTCAAGAGTCCGCCCCACACGGCCCGGCTCGGCGTGCTCGCGGAGATGTTTCCGGAGTCGCGGTTCCTGCACGTCGTCCGCGACCCGTTCGTGGTGATCCCGTCGACGCTCCGGCTCTGGAGGTCGCTGCACGACGTGCAGTCGCTCCAGGTCGACCGGGGGGAATCCCTCGAGCGGTACGTGTTTGCGGCGTTCGCGGAGATGCACGCGGCCTTCGAGCGGGACCGGGCGATGCTCGCGCCCGGCAGGCTGTTCGAGGTCCGCTACGAGCAGCTCGTGGCCGACCCGGTGGCGACGCTCGCGGAGGCCTACGAGCGACTCGGCCTCGGTGAGTTCGACCGCCTCCGGCCGGCGCTCGAGCGGCAGGCGGCGGCCATGCGGAAGTACCGCACCAACAGCTACCGGCACGATCCGCGGCTCGTGGCCGAGATCGCGACCCGCTGCCGGGGGTTCCTCGACCGCTACGGCTATGCCGCTCCCGCCGTCGGCTGACGGCGGCCGTGCTGCTGCAGCAGCCGGACCTTCGGATCGGCCTGTGGGCTGCGGGCCTCGTCGGCGAACTCCTCGGGCGTCATCCGGATGCGTTTCTCGAACCTGCGGCGGGCCGAGAGCCAGGAGACCACGGCCACCAGCGCGGCGGCGACGAGCAGCCAGGCGACGCCCCGCCAGGCCGCCGCCAGCGCGGCCGTCGGATCTCCGCCGGCCAGCGGTGGCCGGATCACGAAGGCCGCGGCGGTGGCGATCGCCACCAGGCCGAGCCCGGCCCCGCACGCCGAGGCGAATGTGCGGAAGGACAGCACGCGGGCGAGGCCCGCCACGGGATCGATCCGTCGATATGCCGGCACGACGCGGCCCGGCTGCCAGGAGAAGCCGTCGACGGCCAGCCGCACGGCGAGGCCGACCCCGGCCGCCGCGAGCACGACCGCGATCGTGGGCAGGGCGACGCCGATGAACGACGACGCGGCCAGCACGCCCCCGGCGGAGCCGCGGCCCGCCGCGACGATGGTCTCACGGACGACTGCCGTGGCCGCCTCGAGGGTGGCCGTCGCCCAGATGGGCACGAGGATCACCGTCGTGGCGACGGTCGCCACCCAGGCGGGCAGCGCGGCGGTGGGCATCAGCCCCTCGCGGCGGGCCGCCTCGCGCCGCCGTGGCGTCGCCGGAATCACGCGATCGGAGTCGTCGGCCATCGAGCGGCACTTCCGGGGTCCGGCAGGGGAACGTCACGGTCGGGCGACGTCGAGGCACCGCTCCACGGGTGCGCCGACGAGGGCCGCGTAGCCGCCGATCCAGGAGTCGGCGGCGACGCAGACCGCCGTCAGCAGCACGAGCGACGCGAGCGACTGGAGCAGGCCCTGGCCGGGATCGACGCGGCCGACCCGCACCGCGATCGCCGCGGCGACGTGGAAGGCGAGCACCGCCGCGAGCGCCGGTCCCGCGAGCAGCAGGGCCAGCGAGAGCCCCGTCGCCGGCGCGGCGGCGACCAGCGGCAGCAGCGGCGCGAAGCCGCCACCGGCCGCAGACACGGCACCCACGGGCAGCGCGTGGAAGGTGTCGATGAGCCCGGCGACCAGGGCCACGTGACCGCCGGCCGCGAGGAACCCCATCAGGCCGAGCCACCAGGCCAGGCGGGCGACGCCCGCAGCCTGCGCATCGCCCTCGGGCGCGAAGTCGTCGGCCCAGGAGAGCCCGCTGACGCTGCCCAGCACGGAGCCCGCCCAGGCCGCCGCGGCGAGCACCGCGGCCACCGCCATCCCGAGCGCGAGCCCCACCACGGCCTCGCCGGCAACGACCCTGACGATCGCGGTCGGCTCCGCGGTGACCGCTGCGCCGGATGCCGCCGGCCAGGCCGCGACGGACAGTCCGAACACGCAGGCCAGTTTCACCGGCAGGCTCGTCGCCGCCGTCACCGGCAGGCCGCCGACGGCGATGGCGGCGGCGAGCCGCGCGACCACGCCGGCGGCCACGACCGCCTGGTCGGGTCTCGCGACGGCCGCCCAAAACCAATCCATCGTCGACTCCTGCACGCCTGCGAACACCGGTCGGCGGCTCACGGGCCGGCCGCCGTCTCCCGCACGAGTTCGGCCAGCCGCTCGACCATCCACGGCAGCGACACGACCACCGCCGCCGCCATGGCGACGACCTTCGGCACGAACCCCACGATCGGCTCGTGCACGCCGCTGGCCGCCTGCACGAGGCCCGTCACCAGGCCGACGACGAGGCCGGCGGCCAGCGTGGGCAGGAGCACGACGAAGCCCGCGACGGCTGCGTGCCGCACCAGTTCGACGAGTTCCTGCTCCGTCACGGCATGCGCTCCGGGGTCAGGTGGGCAGCGACTGGACGCCGTCGAGGAGCGTGCGGACCACGAGCGTCCAGCCGTCGGCGGCGACGAACACGAGCAGCTTCAGCGGCAACGACACCAGCGACGGCGGCAGCATCACCAGGCCCGTGGCCACCACCAGCGTGGCGACGAGCAGGTCGAGCACCAGGAACGGCAGCAGCATCCGGAAGCCGATCGTGAAGGCGGTCTCGAGTTCGCTGACGAGAAACGCCGGCAGCAAGGCCTCGACCGGGACGTCGTCGTAGGTCGCCGGCTGCGTCCGGCCGGCCGGGTGGCGGGCCAGGAAGAGGAGCATGGTGTCGCGATTTCCGGCCTGCTCGATCTGGGAGGCCATCCAGCGGCGCACCGGCAGCGAGCCGCGATCGAGGGCCTCGACCGCCCCGACCTCACCGCGGCGGAAGGGCTCCATGCCCTCGCGCCAGGCCTGCGTCCAGACCGGCCACATCACCAGCGCCGAGAGAAAGATCGCCAGCGAGGCAACCACCTGGTTCGAGGGAATCTGCGGCGCTCCGAGCCCCTGCCGGACGAGGGCCAGCACGACCGACATCCGCACGAAGCAGGTGGTCATCAGCAGCACCGCCGGGGCGAGGCTCACCACGCCGAACATCAACAGCGAGGGGAGCAGCGACTCGAGCGTCGCGGCCGAGAGGGAGCCGGGCCACGCCGCAGAGAGCGGCGCCGCGGCCGGCCGGACCGTCGAGGCCGCCAGGGCCGCGCCCTCGGCGACGTCGGACGTGGATCCGGGGCGCACGGGCTGCAGGTCGTCTGCGGCGACGGTCGCCACGCCGACCGCCAGCGCCAGCGCGATCCAGGAGAAGTGCAGGCACGGGCGGCACATCACGAGCGCGCCTCCGCGGCGGCATCCTGCGACGCGGCCTTCCGCGGCCGGCCGAGGTTCCGCGCCGGGCCGCCCTGGCAGGCGGCGACGATCCGCTCGGTGGCCTGGGGATCGACGAGTTCGGCGAGCGTGCGGGCCCCCGACGAGGACACGGCGACGAGGAGTGTCCGCGGGCCGAAGCGGACGACACGAACCGAGTGCTGGCCGCCGAGCGACGCCTCGCCGAGCAGTTCGAACACGTCGGGCGGCAGCGGGGTCGACCGCCGGCCGCCGAGGACGCGATACGCCGCCATGGCCGCGAAGGCGCCGCCGAGCGCGGCCAGCAGCCGCCAGTCGGGGAGCGGCCGCGGCGGAGCAGCGGGGCCGCCCGCTGCCGGGGTCGACGGCGGCAGCGCGATCGGACCGAGCACTGCGGCCGGCTTGGACTCGTGGGCGCCGGCGACGTGCTGCCGGGAATCCGCCTCCTGATGAGCCACCGCCACCACGCCCGCGGCGCCGAAGCCCGCTTCGGGGGACGGCGCCACCGGCGGCTCGTCGGCCCGCACCTGGAGCGAGGCGGCGAGCAGGACCGCGACGCGGACGAACACGGTGCTGGCCATGCTGGAGTGCCTCAGGCAGCCATGCGGCGGGAGCCGCCGCGGGAATCCCGCGCGGGGCTTTCGTCGTCCGCATCCGACCAGTCGATCCGCCGCGTGTGGATCCGCGTCGGCGCACCCTCCGGCCCCGCCGACGCCCGGCCGTGGCCGCTGCGGTAGAGCAGGTAGGCGAGCAGGGCGGAGCACTTGGCCGTGATCACCATCCAGGCTTCTCGGGGAATGTCGCCGAACCGGCCGTCCGAAACCGCCTGCAGCGTGACGTCGACATAGGCGCCGAGTGTCCGGGGTTTGCCGTCGCCGGCCGGAGCCTTGCCGCCCGCCGCCGGCGCTGGGGCTGCCGGAGCGGGCGCCGATCCCGCGGCAGCCGCCCGCGCCGTGGCCTGTGGGCGCGGCTGGGCGACGGGGAACCTCGTGATCACGACCCGCCGCTCCTCCCCGTGGGTGGCCGGAGGCAGCGACTGGAGGACGTGGCTCCGCAGCCGTTCCTCTTCGTGCCGGGCCGCATCGGCGGCCTTCGCAGTCGGCTCGCGGTCGCGGCCGGACTGCAGGGCGACGTCGAACCAGGTTTCGGGCACCGCCAACGACACCACGATCGCGTCGTGCCCGTCGCCCGGGGCGGCCGCCTGCTCGGGCGTTGCCGGTGGGCCGACCTCGGCGGGGGTGTTGGCGGCGGCCTCGGGCTGCGACTCGACGGGGGCGGCGACCGGATTCGGAGAGGCGGTCGCTGCGACCGTCACGTCGACGACGGCACCCTTCACGAACGACACCGCCTGGCGGACCTTGGCGGCCAGGTGCCGCTCCAGTGCCATCCGCCGGGCCAGCGCCGGATCGCCCGCCGCGCCGGCTTCGGCGGCGGGGGAGTCGGCCAGGGGGCCGGCGTGCACCCGGCCGCTACGGAGGTCGGTGACGGCCACGCGGTCGGCGGAGAGGCCGGCGATCGACGAGGCGACGAGCACGCGGATCGCCTGCACCCGCGCCGGCTCGAGTTCCACGTCCGGCTGGGTGCGGACGTTGACGCTCGCGGTCCGCTCGGGTCCGTCGGCGAGGCCGCCGTCGAAGCCGTGGCGATCCTCGACGTCGTAGAGCACGGCAGCCCGCTCGATGCCCGGCATGGAGCAGATCACGTGGGCGAGTTCCTCCTGCAGGGCCACGCGGAGCAGCTCTTCCTGGGCCGCGCGGCTCTGCCACGGGCTGTTCTTCTCGAGCGCCCGCCGGAGGCTGCTGCCGAACTCCCGCGGCAGTGCCTCGGCATCGACCAGCGCCCGCATGTAGGCGCTCTGTCGCGACCGCGACACCCAGACCCGCCCGTCCTCGGTGCGGTGGCCCGTCAGCTGGGCCCGGTCGAAGGCGGCCTCGACGATCGCCAGTTCCGACGACGGCAGGGTCGTGCCCGGCAGGAGTTCCACCTCCTCGCTCGTCGGCCGGTCGCGCAGCAGCCAGGCCGCCCAGCCGATCGACGCGGCGACGAGGCCGAGCGCGACGACCTGGGCGGGGCCGGCGAACAGCGGACGCCGCGGCGGGGAGGACGAGTCCATCACGGGTGCTCTGGGGGCGGAGGAGGAAGCGGACGGTGGTTCAGGCGGCCTGCCGGCGGACGGCCCGCCGCGGGAGTCGGATGGTGACGGCCGTGCCGCCTTCAGCGCAGTCGGCCACGCCCAGCGTGCCGCCGCAGCGGTCGACGAGTTCGCGCACGGCGGCGGGGCAGCGGGCATCGAACGAGCCCGAGGGGCCGGAGTCGGCGATCTCGAGTTCGAAGGCGTCCGGCCCGTCGATCGCGGTGACCACGACCTCGTGGAGCGGCGGGCCGTCGCCGGGCGTGACGGCCGTCGCGGCCACGAAGGCGGAGGCGACCAGTCGCTCCACGGCGGCGCGGAAGGCCGCCGCGTCGGCGGTCACGCGGGTGTCGGCGGGCACGTCGAGGGCCAGCCGGACCGCGGCCGGTGCCGGCCGGTCGGCCACGATCGATTCGATCAGGTCGCGGACCCGCAGGCCCGCCGGAGGCACCAGGGGCAGGATCCGCGGCTCGGAGTCCGGGGCGTGGTCGGCAGGCGCATGACGCATGGGAATCCTTTCCCGAAAGCGATGGCGAAACGGTGGGACGGCGGCTCCTAGCCGGCGACGACGGTCCGCTGATCGACGCGGGAGCCGCAGGTCTCTTCCATGAGCCAGCGGTTCACGTCGGCGAGTACGGTGCGGGACAGCGGCGTGGTGCCCGGGTAGATCCGCATCGCGAGCATCGCCCCCGCGGCATGGAACAGGCGGAGCGTGCGGTCCGTCCGGTCTGCGGCGGCGGCCACGTCGGCCGCGGTGCAGCAGTGAAGCATCGGGAGGCGGCGGATCGCGTCGATCCGCGCGAACAGCGATTCGTCGAGCGGGAACGAACCGCCCAGGGAGACCACGCCGGCGAACGACTCGGGATGGCGGCAGGCGATGCGGAAGGCCTCGGTTCCGGCGGCCCCCGCGCCCACCAGCCAGACGCGTCGCGGATGGATGCTCAGCCGCCCCGACACGCGGTCGACTGCCTGCCAGGCGGCGGCCGCACCGCCGGTCGCCCGCACGGCCACGAAGTTCCGCAGGCTCACGCGGGGCATCACGCGGGCGAGGTCGACCGGGGCGGCCAGCGGGTCGCCGAGCCAGACGAGCAGCGGATAGTCGTAGGCGGGCTCGTAGCCCTGCGGCACGAACACCGGCATGCCCGCGGTCCAGTCGGCCAACTCATGCACCCGGATCGGCGGCGCGACCCTCCGGACGGAGCGCCGGGAGGATCGGTTCGCAGGTCGGCCGCTCATGGGGGATTCCTCGAAGGCTGGTTCGCGGGACGGCGGGTTCTATCCGAGGCCTCCGCGCGGGAGCAACGCCAGCCGTCCTCCGCCGCCCCGCCCTGGAAAGCAGGGAAAGCCACGCAAGGCCGGCGAGGCCGCCCGATGGTCAGGAGGCGGCCGTGAGGCGGTTCATCGCGGCGACGAGCTCCTTGACAGCCGCGATGCTCTTGTCCAGGGCCGCCCGCTCCGGAGGCAGGAGGTGGAGCTCGACGATCCGTTCCACGCCGCCGCTGCCGAGCACCACCGGGACGCCGACGAAGTAGCCGCCGACGCCGTACTCGCTGTCGCAGTAGGCCGCGCAGGGCACGAGCCGCTTCTTGTCGCGGACCACCGCCTCGACCATCTGCGCCGTCGCCGCCGCGGGGGCGTAGTAGGCGCTGCCCGTCTTGAGCAGCGACACGATCTCGGCGCCGCCGTTGCGGGCCCGGTCGACGATCTTCTCGAGCCGCTCGGCCGACACCAGCTGCGTGACCGGTATGCCTCCGACGCTCGTGCAGCTCGGGATCGGGACCATCGTGTCGCCGTGGCCGCCGAGCAGCATCGCCGAGATGTCCTCGACGCTCACGCCGAGCTCCAGGGCGAGGAACGAGCGGTAGCGGGCCGTGTCGAGGATCCCGGCCTGGCCGATGACGCGGGCCGCCGGGAAGCCGGTCACCTGGAAGGTCCGCTGGACCATCGCATCGAGCGGGTTGGAAACCACGATCACGACCGCCGCCGGGCTCGTCTCGCGGATCTTCGCGGCGACGTCCCCGACGATCTTCGCATTCGTGGAGAGCAGGTCGTCGCGGCTCATGCCCGGCTTGCGGGCGATGCCCGCCGTCACCACCACGACGTCGCTGCCCGCCGTGTCGGCCCAGTCGGTCGTGCCCACGACGCGGGCGTCGAAGCCGACGATCGGTGAGGCCTCGAAGAGATCCAGCGCCTTGCCGGCGGGCATGCCCTCCGTGGCGGGAATGTCGAGCAGGACGATGTCGCCGAGTTCGGCGGCGGCACACCAGTGGGCGGTGGTGGCGCCGACGTTGCCGGCTCCAATGATCGCGATCTTCGCTCGTCGCATGGCGGGGCTCCGGGGATGGCGGGATGGGGCTGGCGCGGCAGCCGGGTGGGACCGATATCTTGAAAGGTGTCGCGGAGGCCGGGAAGGGGGACGCCAGTCACTCGGACGGCAGGTCGATCCTCTCGGGCAGCGCGTCGCGCCGTAGCCGCGCCGAGCGGCGGGCGTCGCGGGCCATGGCGAAGCCGTTGGCTGCCAGCAGGGCGGCGACGGTGGCGATGATGCCGGAGAACACCCAGAACAGGCCGGCGGAGAGCCCCCGGGGTGACTGCGGCACGAGCCATTCGGCCCGCGGCGCCACGACCAGCGGCACCGCGCGGCTGGTGCCCGCGGGCAGCTCCTGCACGCCGTCGACCAGCACTTCCGACAGTGGGTAGCGGTACCGCTTGAACGCGAATCCGGGGACCCGCACCCGCTCGCTGATCGTCTCGCCGGCCGGCATGCCGGCGGGGAGTTCCCGCACGCAGCAGACGACCGGGTAGCGGTCCTGGACGTGGCCATCGACGCTGAGCGGGGGGGTGTCGACGAACACCTCCAGTTCCCAGTAGTGATCGGCGGCCACCTGCTCGCGGCGGAGCGGGTCGTCGATGGCGATCCGGGTCGCCCGCCGCGCCACGCCGTCGATCAGGACCGGGGCGCCGCGGTGCATGGCAAACCAGTCGCGCTGGGGATCGATCAGCGGCACGATGTCGGTCGCGGCCCCCGCGGCGCGGGCGACCTCCGCGGGAGAGACCCCGCGGACCGCTGCCAGCGCTGCCCAGAAGGCCGCCGCATCGCCCGCCTCGAGCTTGCGGTCGTCGACGACGCCGTCGAAGAGCGCGAAGTTCATGCCCAGTTGGCCGAACAGGCCCGCGGGCCGCCACGCCACGTCCGTGGCCGCCACCACGAACTCCGCCGCGGCGTCGGGCCAGCGGTGATCGGGAGCGTCGTCGCGGGGCATGGGGCCGGCGGCGGCCGCGAGCGGCAGGCCGAGGACCGTGGCGGGCTCGTCCAGCGGCTGCCAGCGGGCCCACTTCCGCGGGGCCTGGGGCACGACCACGTCGATCACGACGTCGCCGCCATCCACGATCCGGACGACGTCGAAGGCGGGACGGCCGGCGCGGACGGCGGCCTCGGCGGAGAGCTGCAGCGGGGCGACGAACGTGGCCCGCCCCTCGACGAGAACGAGTCGGTCGTCGACGATCAAGCCATGCTCCGCCAGCGGCTCCGCCTCGCGCCGCCAGGCCGCCACGAGCGTGTCGGGGGCCGGGAGCCGCGCGAGCACCCGGACGAGCGTCTCCTCCTCGGCATCGCCCCACGGAGCGCCGGCGGCCAGCGCCGCCCGCGCGGGAGCGTCGATTCCCTTCGTCGTGAGAAACTCGCGGAGCGTCGCCACGGGGTCTTCGGCCGCCGGCGCCGGGCTGGCCGGTGCGACCGCGCAGGCCCACCCGAGGCAGAGAGCCTGCGCCGCCGCCACGACGCCGCTCGCCTCCCCTGCCGTGCGTCGTGCCGCCATGCTCACGCCTCCGTCGTCTTGGTCGCCTCGCCGGCCGCGGCGCCGACCGACAGCACCGCATCGAGGTCGACCATGGCCGATGACGGCACCGGCCGGCGGGTCGCCCGCGAGCCGACCCACGCCGCCCCGATCAACGACACGAGGGTCGCGGCCAGCAGCGTGGTCAGCACCGTCGAGCCCGTGCCGCCGCCCGCCGGAGCCACCGGCCGAGGCCGACGGATCGGCTCGACCGCCATGATCACCGGCGCGACCCGGATCGTGTCGGCCGCATTGTAGGCGTAGTTCTTGAAAAAATAGCCGATCACCTCCACGGGCTCGTCGATCGACAGGCCCGTCGGCATGCCGGCCGGAAGCCGCAGGGCCTGCACCACCACCGGCGACGACGGCCCTCCCTCGGGCTCGAGCCAGCCCTGCCAGTAGCGTTCGACCCCGTGGTCGTTGGCCGGGGCCGGCAACTCTTCCAGGCGGTGGAGCGTGCCCCGCATGGCGACGAGGCGGCCACGAAACGACCGCGGCTGCCCGAACAGCTCGCGGAAGGCCACAGGCTGCGGCCCGGCGCGGCGGAACGCCGCGAGGCCGGCGGCGCGGAGCGTGTTCCAGGTCTGGAACCAGGCCTCCTCGTCGGCAGCGCGGAAGAAGGTGGCGTCGCGGACGCGGGCCAGCGCTTCCCGCGAGGCCGACAGCGCCGCGGCCGGCGGGGCGTCGAGGGGCAGCCCCTCGGGCTCGATCACGATCTCGTCGCCGGCGGGGGGCGGTCCAGCCACGGCGTCGAGCCGCGTGTCGACCTCGTCCGCGATCGGCCGCTGCGGTGCGGCGAACCAGGTCCGCTCGATCCACCCCAGGCCCAGGACGATTGCGGCCGCCGCCGGCATCACCGACCAGAAGAGCCGACGGCGGTCCGGCGGGGCGAGGAAGTTTCGCGGGCGTGCGGCCGCCGAAGAATCGCGATCCACGGAACCGCCGCCGCCGCTCACGCCTCGATCCGCGATTGGTCGTCCGCGTGCGCGGAGCCGGCCTTCTGCCGGCGTGTCTCGCGCCACACATAGGCTCCGAACGACGCCACGAGCGTGAACGGCATCGCGAGCATCAGGAGGATGCTGTAGAAGTAGCCGCGGGCGACGTTGAGGCCGTCCGGATCCGACGTGTTCACCGCATCCTTGCAGGTCGGACAGGCGAGCACCTCGCCGCAGACGAGCACCGCCAGCACGACGATCAGCGGAGCGAGCGTGGACAGCCTGCGGATCACGGATGAATCCTCCGACGGCATTGTAGGCGCCCCGTCAGGCTCCGGGGAACCAGTGGTAGAGCATCAGGTAGATGACCACGCCCGTCACCGAGACATAGAGCCAGATCGGCAGCGTGATCCTGCCCAGGCGGCGATGGGCGTCGAACCGGCCTCGCCAGGCCAGGAAGAACATCCGCAGGGCGAGCACCGGCACGGCCACCGCCAGCAGGATGTGGGAGATCAGGATCGCGAAGTACACGGGGCGGATCGCCCCCTGCCCCCGGAACGGCACGTGGCCCACGAGGGAGTGGTACGTGAGGTAGCAGGCGAGGAACACCGCCGAGGTGACGAACGCCGCCACCATGGTCGCCCGATGGGCGGCCACATGACCCCGGCGGATCAGGATCCAGCCCGCCACCAGCAGCACCGTGGCCACCGTGTTGAGCACGGCGTTGGTCGTGGCCAGCGGATGCACTCCGGCGGCGACGGCCCCGACGGCGAGGGCAATGATCATGGCACGATTCCCGGGTCGGCCGTCGCGGCACTCTCCGCGAGCACCTCGCGGAGCAGCTGCTCGAGCCGGTTCACCTTGTCGGCGTCGAGCAGGTGGTAGCCGCCCCGCAGCCGGCCGCTCCGGTCGAAGACGACGCCGCGCTCCGAGTGCACGCCGAGTTCCACCGGCAGGCGGAACACCTTCTGCCCGACCTGCTCGATGACCTTCAGGTCGCCGGTGAGGAACTTCCAGCGGCGGGGATCGGCGTCGAATCGCGCCGCGTAGGAGGCGAGCACCTCGGGCGTGTCGTTGGCCGGATCGCAGGTCAGGCTCACCACCAGCAGCGCCGGATCGTCGATCCGGCGGAGGAGGTCGGCGATCGCCTGGTTCTCCCGGAAGCACGGGCCTGGGCAGTTGGCGAAGAAGATCGCCCCCAGCACCACGCGGCCTCGGAGATCCTCCGCCGTGACCTCGGCGCCGGACTGGTCACGCAGCGTGAAGGGCACGTCGGCGAGGTTCGGCACCTCGACCTCCTCGTCCTTCACGGCGCCCACCACCGGCACCGGACGCTCTGCCGTCGGCTCGACGACGGCCCCGGGTCGGCTGCAGCCCACCAGCGTCCCGATCACGAGACACCCGATCCAGATGCGGCACCGAGGGCGAGGGCCGTTCATGCGTGGTGCGATCAGTGCGCCGCCTCGGCGAAGGGGCTTTCGGCCGACGCCCTCTGGAGCGTCTTCAGGTCGGAGTCACGGGCCATGTGCAGGGCCCGCTCCTGCGACACCATGCGGTTCCGCAGCCCGACGTCGGGGATCAGCATGATCCCCAGGAACAGGGCCATCATGGCCGCGGGGATGGTGAGCACGTACTTCCAGTTCGCCTCCCACCAGACGTGCATGAAGAACAGGATCACCAGCATCGCCTTGGTGCACGACACCGCCATCATGAAGGTCCAGCCGACCTGTGGCTGGTCGCGCCAGGGCCAGGCGGGCGAGTAGGTCAGGAACGACATCGTCGTCAGGCCGCAGAGGGCCAGGAAGACGAGCACGTACTTGCCGAGGCCGCCGTGGGCGTGGTGGTCGCCGTGCGCCTCGTGCAGCGCGTGCTGGAGCGTCTCGTCGGCGGAGGCGCCGGGGCGGGTGACGGGGCCGTGGGCGTGCGGGTCGTGGTCGGACATGGGCTGCCTCAAAACAGGTACAGGAGCGGGAACAGGAAGATCCACACGAGGTCGACGAAGTGCCAGTAGAGCCCGATGTTCTCGATCGCGCCGGCCCGCTTCGCGTTGAGCGTCCAGGTGAGCATGATCGCGAACACCAGCAGCCCCACGCCCACATGGATCGCGTGGAAGCCGGTGAGCAGGAAGTAGGTGCTGGCCCACATGTTGCCCCCGGGGATCACGGTCGGCAGCCGGAGCCACGGGAAGGCGTCGTTGAGGCCGTGCGCCCCGTGGCCGCCCCCATGGTCGGCTCCCTCGGCGGGCAGCGGCATCACCTGATCGGCGACGACGGCCATGTCGAAGGCCTGCTGCTCGGGGCTGATGACGATCTTCTGGACCTGCTGCAGGCGGCCGCGGGCGGCCTGTTGCTCGGCGGAGAGCCGGTCGGCGGCGACCTCGTCGAGCCGCTTGAGAACATCGACCGTGTCGCCGGCCTTGGCCTCCGCGTCGGCCGGATCGCGGAGGGCCGCCGGCACCAGGGCGACCGGCAGTTTGCGGAGTTCGTCGAGCCGCGCCCGCACGGCCGAGCCGTAGTAGAGGTCGGGCCGCTCATAGATCCGGCTGTGGGGCATGGCCGGATAGATGCCGTGCGAGAACTTGGCCGCGTATTCGTAGCCCTTGATGCCCAGGAACAACGACCCGAGCAGCAGCGTGAGCAGCATCCAGATCTTCGCCAGGCTCGCCTTGTTGGCCCGCGCGGCCTCGAGGGCCAGCACGATCGTCACGCTCGAGCAGATCAGCACGAAGGTATTGAAGGCCCCGATCGGCTCCGAGAGGTGCACGTGGTGCGGCTTGGGCCAGATGGCCGCGCCGAAGCGGAGCACCACGTAGCTGCCGAGGAGCGCGGCGAAGAACATGATCTCCGTCGACAGGAACAGCCACATGATCAGCTTGCCGCGGGAGAGCGGCAGGCCGGGCTGGTACTGGAGCGTGATGTGACCGTGGTGGTCGCCATGGCTACCATGACCGGCATGACCGTGGTCGGAGGACGAGATGGAGGCGGCGTGGGCGTGCATGGCGGACTCTACGGGCTGTGAATGGATCAGATTGGCCTGCCGAACGCGACCGTCGCGACGAGGAGGCCGAGCAGGGAGCCGAGGGACGTGAGCAGAAGTCCGCGAGCCGAGGCGTCGTCTCGCCGGACGGCGAACCGGACGGCGAAGCCGACGTAGACGACCGATGCCACGGCTGCCACGAAGAACAGCCGGACGCTGCCAGAGGGCACGGCCAGCACGAGGCTCGCGGGAACCATGGCCAGCGACGCCGCCAGCGATTGGCCGGCCGCACGCAGGCCCGAGGGATCGACCACCGTGAGCATCTTCAGCCCGGCAGCCTCGTACTGCCGCCGGTAGAGCCAGGCGATCGCCATGAAGTGCGGGAACTGCCAGAGATACAGGACCGTGGCCAGGGCGGCTGCGGCGAGCGTGCCCCGCGCGTCGCCGGCGGCGAGCCGCTCCGGGCCGCCGGCGGCGAGCCAGCCGATCGCCACCGGCAGCGCCCCGGCGACGGCGCCCACGGCGGTGTTCAGCGGCGTCGTCCGCTTGAGCGGCGTGTAGGCGAGCACGTAGAGCAGCCAGGTGGCGACGGCCGCAGCCGTCGGCCGCCAGTCGGCGGCCGAGGTCATGGCCAGGCAACCCAGCGCGAGGGTTCCGGCCGCGAGCCACCATGCATCGCGAACCGCGAGCCGCCCCGCCGCGATCGGCCGCGACGCGGTGCGGGGCATCGCCCCGTCGGTGTCTCGCTCGAGGATCTGGTTGGCGACGCTCGAACTGGCGGCCACCAGGGCGGTGCCGACCAACAGCAGCGCCACCGCCAGCGGACTCTCGGGGCGGCCACCCGTGAGCCACAGGGCGGCGGCGACCGTGGCCAGTTCCATCACCGCGATCCGCGGTCGGCAGAGGCTCGAGAGGTCGGCAGGCCAGGAGGCGGCCCGGGACTCGGCCAGCGAAGCGGGACCCGGAAATCCGGGCACCACGACCGCGTCGCTGCAGGCCGAAGGCGTCATGCGAACACCCTCCCGGGCAGGAGGTGGGCGTCGCGTTCCCCGGCCGCCGCGGTGCCGACGGCCCCCGCCTTGATGGCGAGGACGACGGCGGCGGCGAGGATCAGCATCCCGAGCACCACGTGGCCGGTGACCACGCCGGCGCTCCACACACTGCGGGCTCGCAGCGGCTCGCTCCACTGCCACGACTCCGAAACCAGCGCCGACGGCACTCCCCAGTTCGCCACCCAGGCGGCCGCGCCGAGCAGCATCTGCACGCACACGAGGGCCACGACGACCCGCGACCAGAGCCGCGCCGCCGGCGATCCCCGCTCGGTCAGGAGCACGGCGCCGACCACCGCGAGCACCGTCACGGCGACGGCCCCCAGGATGTGCAGCGCCACGAGCCCGCGGAAGGTGGCCGGGTCGACGGCCGCGTCGAGGTGCCGCAGCTGGGCCCCGGCGACGAGCTGGAAGTAGGCCGCGACGAGCAGCGCGACCGGCACCCGCGCGACGCCCACCTGGGCCGTGTCCGCGGGCCTGCGGGAGAGCGTGGCGATCGCGACGGCGACGGCGAAGAACAGCGGCCCCGTGCAGGCGTGCACCTTGGCGATCGTCTTGTCGTCCAGCAGCACGCGGGCACCCCCGAGACAGCCCTGCAGCACCACCAGCGCCACGGCGGCCACCGTCAGCCAGCGGACGGCCGGCCGCGTGTCGGTGCGCCAGGCCACGGCCGCGAGCACCAGGCTGACGATGCCCGCCAGGGCCCCGAGCAGCCGGTGGCCGTGCTCCAGAAACAGGTCCCACGGACCGTGCAGCCACTCCGCCATGGGAAACAGGAACATGTTGTGCCCGTAGGTTGCCGGCCAGTCGGGCACCGCCATCGCCGCCTCGTACGTCGTCACGAGCGCCCCGAACGACAGCAGCACCGCCGTCACGCCCACCAGCAGGCAGGCGACGAGATGCGTCGGATTGAAGGCGGCGGGTTTCATGCTGAACGGAACACTATGCACGGCGACGGGGACCACGCGAGGGCAGGCGAAGGGACTGGCAGACGCTCGACGAGCCATGGAGATTCCGCTCATCGCGGGCGGTCCCGAAGCCGGCTCTCAACGGCCGAGCTTGCAGCAGTCGACGAAGTCGAGCGAGAACTCCCTTCTCAATGTGCGGCCGCAGCCGCCGCCACGGCCGCGGCGTTCGGGGGATCGGTCTGCATCAGGTGGTCCTTCTCGACGCCCGGCACCGAGTATTCGTAGGGGCCGCGGTAGACGACCGGCTGATAGTCGAAGTTGCCGTGGCCCGGCGGGCTCGGGGCGGTCCACTCGAGCGTGTTGGCATTCCACGGATTCCGGCCGGCGACCGGGCCCCAGAACATGCTGTAGATGAAGTTGGCCGCGAAGATCACCTGCGTGGCCACCATCCCGATGGCGCAGTACGTCATGAAGGCGTTGAGCGGCTGGAGGTGGTGGAAGGTCTCGTAGTGGTAGGCATCGGCCAGCCGGCGGGGAAACCCGACGGCGCCGAGGATGTGCATCGTGAAGAAGGTGCCGTTGAGGAAGATGAACGTCAGGAAGAAGTGCACCTTCCCCCAGAACTCGTTCATCGTGCGGCCGAACATCTTGGGGAACCAGAAGTAGATCGCCGCCCAGACGCCCATCGCGGTGCCGGCGAAGAGCACGTAGTGGAAGTGGGCCACGATGAAGTAGGTGTCGTGGATGAAGATGTCGACCGGCGTGGCCGCCATGAAGATGCCCGACAGGCCGCCGATGATGAACATCGACACGAACGAGATGGCGAACAGCATCGACGTCGTGAACTGGATCTTGCCCCCCCAGAGCGTGCCCAGCCAGTTGAACGTCTTCACGGCGCTCGGGAGGGCGATCATCATCGTCGACACCATGAAGGTGATGCCGAGGGCCGGGTTCATGCCCGACATGAACATGTGGTGGCCCCAGACGATGAAGCCCAGGCCGGCGATGCCGGCGATCGAGTAGACCATCGGCCGGTAGCCGAACAGCGGCTTGCGGGCGAACACGGTGAGGATGTCGCTGACCATGCCCATCGCCGGGAGGATCATGATGTACACGGCGGGGTGGCTGTAGAACCAGAACAGGTGCTGCCAGAGCAGCGGCTGGCCGCCGCCGGCGCCGGCGATGGCGTTGTTGACGACGTTGCCCTCCGGCGAGAAAAAGCCGGTGCCGAGCATCCGGTCGGAGAGTTGCATGAAGCCGGCGGCGGTGAGCACGGGCAGGGCGAAGGCCTGGAGGACGGCGGTGATGAACATCGCCCAGATCGTCATCGGCAGGCGGAACATCGTCATCCCGGGGGCCCGCATCAGGATGATGGTGGTCATGTAGTTGACGCTGCCGAGCATCGAGGAGACGCCGACGAACGTCAGGCCGAGCAGCCAGAGCGTCTGACCCATGCCGCTGGCGGGCGACGAAGCCGGGTTGGTGGAGAGCGTCGGATAGCTCGTCCAGCCGCCCGACGCCGCCCCCCCCTCCACGAAGAAGCTGGCTCCGAAGCAGACGAAGGCCGGCCACATGAACCAGTACGACAGCATGTTGAGCGTCGGAAACGCCATGTCGTCGGCCCCGATCATCAGCGGAATCAGGAAGTTGCCGAATGCGCCCGCGAGGATCGGGATGATCACCAGGAAGATCATCACCGTGGCGTGCATCGTGAACAGCATCGTGTAGAACTCGGGGGCCATCTGTCCCCCTTCCTGGGCGAACAGCTTGCCCACGACCGGCACGTCGGACCACGGCCAGGCCACCTGCCAGCGGACGGCGAGCGCCAGGAGCCCGCCGATCAGAAACCAGAGCAGCGTCGAGAACAGGAACTGCAGCCCGATGACCTTGTGATCCTTCGAGAACACGTAGGTCGAGAGGAAGTGACCGATCCCGCCCTCGGCCGCGTGGGCGGGGGCGTGGACGACCGCGGAACCGTGATCGACGGCGGGCGTGGCGGTGGTGGGGGGCGGGGTCATCGGTGGTTCCTCCGGGAGCGGATCGGGATCGTGGCGGTCGATTCTCGGTGCAGGATGATCAGTTGGCGGCGACGTCGTCGGCCGGAGCCGGCGGCTGGGTGGTGCCCTGCTCGGCGTACTTCCGCTCGAGCCAGGCGTCGAAGTCGGCCCGCGACTCGAAGGTCACGCGGCCCTTCATCTTGTAGTGCCCCCACCCGCAGAGTTCGGCGCACACGATGTCGTACTCGCCGACGTCGCGGGCCTTGAACCAGACCGGGATCTTCATCCCGGGAACGGCGTCCTGCTTGATGCGGACGTTGGGCAGGAAGAACGAGTGCAGCACGTCCATGCTCTTGAGCTGGATGAGCACGTCTTCGTCGACGGGCAGGTGGAGGTCGTTGACGAGAAACAGGTCGTCGGGCGTGCCGAGCGAGCCGTCCCGGCCCGGATAGCGGAGCCGCCATTCGAACTGCCGCGCCACGACCTCGACGGTCGGCTCCATCGCGGGCCGCCGCATCTTGACGTCGGCCCAGGCGTTCATCTGGTAGATCGCCAGGAACAGGAGCGTGGCTGCGGGAATGATCGTCCAGACGACCTCGAGCGTGTGGCTCCCCTGGATGTACGTCGCGGGCCCCGACTGCTTCGCCGCGTCGTACTTCCACATGAACCAGAAGAGCACCACCTCCGTGACGACGAACACGACCCCGGTCAACGCCAGGATGAAGTAGAACAGCGAGTCGATGCTGCCGCCGTGCTCCGAGACGTCCTTCGGCAGCCAATGGTCGTACGCCGGGGCGACGGCGAACGTCAGCACGCCGAGCACCGGGACGGCGAGGAACAACAGTGACCAGAAGATGCCGGCGAGTCGCTTGCCCACGTCGATGAACTCCCTGCTCGGATGCCTGCCCTGCCGTCAGAACCTGTCTTTCGCCACCAACGGACGATCGACGCCGAGTTCGCCGTCGAAGTCGTAGGGCAGCGACCGGATGTAGTTGACGATGTGCCAGATCTCCTCGTCGGGCACACTCCCCTTGCCGCCGGGGCCCGACGGCCCCACGCCCGGCATCGGCGCGCCGTTGATGCCGGTGTAGAGCCGGCGGTAGAGATCGAGCGGACGCCGGCCGCCACGGTACAGGCCGAGCCGGAGATTCCGCGGCGGGATCGTCCGTGGCCGAAGCGCGTCTCCCTCGATGACATCCTCGGCCGCATGCAGCCAGGCGGAGCGGGCGGCGTCGGACTTGCCCGCGGCGAGCCCGCCGCTGACCTCCTTGCTCCACTCCACGATCACCTTGTTCCAGTCGTCGTAGTCGTTGGCCTGGCCGTCGCCGAGCGCCGTCACCCCGTGGCACTTCACGCAGCCGCCGTCGCCATGAAACAGGGTCCGCCCGCGGGCGACCGACTCGCGGTTGGCCGGATCGTCGCCGGGCTTCGAGAAATCCACGTTCGCCGGCACGGCCGCGATCGGGATCGCCGCCTCCTCCGCCCCCTGCCACTTCTCCACGATCGGGGTCAGGATCTCGTCGACCAGAAACTCGCGCGTCTCGGGGAACCGGTCGTCGGTGCCGAGTTCCTGCTCGGCATACGAGTAGAGCGCCAGTTCCGTCTCGCCGCGGATCGAGAGGTAGCGGACGTATTCGACCAGCGCGTCGACCTGCGCCGGCGGCAGCAGGGCGAACGAGGGCATCGACGAGCCCGGCACACCCTGGTGTAGCAGGCGGACGAGATCGTCCCGCGACGGCCGGGCGTCGCGCCACGTCCCCTTGAACTTGAACTTGCCCGGGCGGTAGTCGCGGGGATACGGGTTGAGAAAGGCCGCGGTCGGCCCCATGCCATCGCCGCTGATCCCGTGGCAGTGGGCGCAGTGCTCACGGTAGAGCCCGTTCTTGCGGCCCACGATGTCGCTCCGCACGGGACCGGCCGCCAGGGCGAGTTTGGCGTGGTCGAGCCCAGTCTCCGCGAGGGCGACCGGTTCGTCGGGGGTGCCGAACATCGCCTCGAGGATCGTCGCCACCTGCGCCTGCCGCTCCCGGGCCCAGCCTGCCCACGGCTTCTCCATCCCGGCCTCGGGCGCCGCCGACTTGGTCGCCTGGACCATGTTGAGCCGGAAGGCCGCCGGCGGCGTGCGGCCACACCCGACCGCGGCGACGAGGACGGCGAGCACGGGAACGACGCGGAGTCCGGAACGCGACACCATCTTCATACCAGGGAGAGGGGATTGACGGGGCTTGATCATGTGCCGATCGCTCCGGCGGGAACCTCGAGCGTGCCGAGATCCTTCACCTCGTCGGCCTGGAGGGTGATCGTGAATCGGCCCTTGGGGTTCCACTTCAGCTCGGGCCGGGTCAAAACGACGCCGCCGCCGGAGCCCGTGGCGCGGGCGTGCCAGACCTGGAACTCCAGCAGCTCCCCGGCCGGAAGGTCGGCGATTTCGAACGAACCGTCGGCGGCCGACACGGCCGCGTAGCCATCCTTGCGGACGAGCATGTAGGCCTTCATCCAGGGGTGGATGTTGCAGGTCACGGCCTTCGGGACGCCCATTTCCGAGTCGAGCGTGTAGGCGGTCCCCTGCCCCGCGGGAATCAGCTGGTTGAAGCTCGTGCCGTCGATGTTGGTGTTGTGCCCGACGGGGTCGCTGTTCTTGATGTCGATCGCCTGGCCCACGCGGCCCACGAACACGGGCGACAGAAACTCGCAGTTCTTCTGATCGAAGACGGCGGCCGGCGCCGCGGCAGCCGGCGCCTTCACGCGGCTCGCCTTGCGGACGAACACGACGACGTCGGCGAGCCCCTTCGTGGAGGCGTCGACCCGCAGCGAGCGGTCCACGAGCTTCGACGACGTGCCGCAGACCTCCGTGTCCTTGTCGACCACCAGGGCCTTGGGCTGCCCCGGGTCGCCGGCGAACACGAACCGCCCCTTCAGGCCGGCCCAGCCCGTGCCCGTGCTGGCCGCCACCGCCCCGTCGGACGCGGTGGCCGAAGCCGCCCGCAGGGTCTCGCGGAGCGCCGCGGCCGCACCGCTGTCGGCGACCGGCGCCGACACCCGCTGCGGGCCGCAGCCGCCTGCGAGGGCGGCGGTCAGGCCGAGCATGGGGGCGACGCTGCGGAGCGACGAGTTCATGGTGCGGCAAACCTTGCGTGGAGGACTACTTCTGGAACACGGCCGGCGCCAGCACGATCTCGCCGAGATCCGTGCCACCCGCCGCGACCGTCACCTTCTTGCGGCCCTTCGAGGCCTTCTCGGCCTTGCCGCCGATCGACATCTCGCCGAGGTAGCCGGCCTTCTCATGCCAGAACTGCAGCTCCAGTTCGCCGACCGGAAGGTCCTCGATCTCGAAGGTGCCGTCGGCCTTGGAGACGGCGGCGTACGGATTCGGGCGGACGAGCAGCCAGCCCTTCATCCACGGGTGAATGTTACAGGTCACCTGGGCGGGAATCGCCTCGTCGCTGGCGAACTTCAGCGAGGCGGTTCCGCCGGCCGGGATCAGGTTGTTGGAGGGGGGATTCTTGATCGTGGCGATGTTGCTGTTGTGGCCGACCGTGTCGGAGTTCTTGACGACCAGTTCCTGACCGACCTGCACGAACGTCACGTGCGGCTCGAAGCGGCAGTTGGCGTTGTCGAGTTCAACCTTGGCGGCAGCCGCCTTGGCCGCCTCGGGACTGACCTTGACGTCCTTGTCGCGCACGAAGACGACGACGTTGGCGATGCCCTTGTCGCCCCCGACGATCAGCTCCTCGGCGAGGAGCTTGTGCTTGCCGCACACCTCCACGTCCTTGTCGGCCTTGAGCTCCGACGCGGTCGGGGGATCGCCTCCAAACACGAACTTGCCCTTGATCGACCCCCACTCGTCGGCGGGGGCGACGGCGGCGGACGCGACGAGGAGTGCGGCGGACAGGACCGGCATCAGACGTGTCATGGCAGGGCTCCGAAGGCGGGACGGAAGGCGGGGAGGACCGAAGCGGACTTCATCACTCAGTTTAGGACTGCCGCCTCCGGCGACGACCGGACCGACGACAGGGGCCCCGCCTGCGGGGCCGGGAAGGGCTGGGCCGCGGCCCGCGGGGCCGCCGGCTGCTGGCCCGGTTGGGGCTGCTGGCCGGGCTGCGGGGCGACCGGCTGCTGACGCAGGAAGGCCTCGAGGGACAGGTTCTGTTTGGCGAACGCGTCGAAGTGCATGAGCAGGTCGGTGAGGGCATCGACCTGCTGCTCGCTCGACCCGGCGTACAGGTCCTGGCTGACCGGCTGATTGAACGGGATGTTCACCGGCATCCCGGTGTAGGGCAGGAACCGCTTGGGGTTGGCGATCCAGCCGTGCACGTAGTCGGGCCGGAGCCGCTCGTGCACCCGCTGCAGCTGAGGGGCCAGGGCCTTCACGCTGCCCGGCGGCGTGTAGTCACCGATCAGGTGGCACTTCACGCAGTAGTTGTTGTTGGTGACGATCTTCAGCGCGCCCTGGAGGTGGCCCGGATGCGACCGCTCGGCAGCCGCGAGCGAAGCGTCGTCGAGCCGCGGGTCGTAGACGTAGGGATACTCCGCCCCGTCGACGGCCGCGAAGTAGTTGACGAGCGCCGCGGCCTTCGCCGAGTCGAAGTGGAACTTCGGCATCCGCAGCACGGCCGGCGGGCGGATGGGATGCGGGTTGAGCAGGAACTTGTGCAGCCAGGCCGACTGCACCTTCTTGCCCTCGCCGACCAGGGGCGGCGGCAGCCAGCCCCAGGCGTCGTCGGGCTTGACGTTGGGATTCACCTGCTTCTCGTCGGCGATCACCACCGGAAACAGCAGCCGCGCCAGGTCGCCACCCCAGCCGGGATAGTGACGGCCGGCGGCCACGGCGTCGTCCGGCACCAAGAGGTTCTGGGCCCCCACGGTCCGGGGCTCGCCGTCCACCAGCGTGTCCTGCCAGAGCGCGAACGGCCGATGCGCGACCGACTCGGTGTCGTCCGGCTCGATCGGCACGCCGTCCTCGTCGACCACCTGCGGCTTCCCGGTCTCGGGATCGAGTGTCGGCATGCCGACGAGCGTGGTCCGCCGCCGGCCCTGGCGGTCGGTGGCCAGCGAGGCGGCGACCTGGTCGGGGGAGAAGTGCGGCGACAGGAAGGGATAGTCGGCGAACGCCGGCGCCTCGCCGAGGCTCTCGGGCTTGTAGCGGAGGTCCCAGCGGTCCATCCGCAGCGTGTGGCAGCCGCCGCAGTTGTACTGCTCGGCCACCACGAGGCCGTCGAGCCGGGCCTGCTCGCGGGGCCCCGGCTTGTGGACGTACTGCGGCGCCGGCGGCTCGGCGACCAGGCCGAGCACGAAGGTCATCACCGCCTCCCGCTGCTTCTCGTCGAACGGGAACTGCGGCATCCGGTACCGCTCGTTGTAGGTCTTGTTCTCCGCCTTCTTGTAGTCGTAGCTCCGCGGCGCCCGGAGCTTCTGCCAGAGGAATCCCTCCCGCTCGTGGCCCAGCAGCTTCTCGAGGAAGTAGCCGGTGTCGGGATCGACCGACTCGGGGTCGACGTGCAGCCCCTCCTCCGCCAGTTCGTAGGCGAGCTTCGGCGTGAGCGCGTCGTCGCCGGTCTCCGCACCCGCACCATGGTCGCCCGGCTGTCCATGTGCGGCGTGCCCGCCATGCCCAGCGTGCCCGCCATGCCCGGCGTGACCGTGGGCAAGCTGGTGCATCACGAAGTGCGACGCCTGCTCGAAGGCGATCCGCGACGGATCCTTGCGGCCCCAGTCGGCCAGCGCCGCACCGGCCGGCTTGCCGTCCTCGAACCCGGGAATGTCGTGGCAGGAGTAGCAGGCCAGCTTGTTGATCGTCTTCTTGCCCACGTAGGCGAGCAGCTGGCGGTCTCGGTCCGGGCCCGCAAGGCCGGCGAGCATCCGCTCGTCGCCCTGGATCGCGGCGCCGGCATCGATGCCCCGCTCGAGCACCTCCTGGGCACGGACGACCGTGAACCGCTCCTTCAGGTACATCAGCGCCAGTTCGTCGAGCGCGGCCCGCTCCTCGGTGGTCATCGAGTTGGCCGACGCCATCGCGAAGGGGACCTCGCCGCCGAGCGTCTCCACCATCCACTCCGCGGCCGGCTTCCAGTCACGGCCGGAGCCCATCAGGTATTCGGTGGCGTCGGCGGCAGGGTCGCTGACGGTCCCGTCGGCGAGCGGCACCGGCTCCAGCAGCACGTTGGGCATGATCGTCTTCGGGTGGTATCGCGACGGCTCGCGGAGCCAGCTGTAGAGCCACTGCTTGCCCTGCGGGTGGGACGCGGCCTTGGCGCCGATCCGCGAAAGGTTGGGGCCGTGGGTGCTCGTGGCCTCCGGGAAGTCGTCATGCTGATGGCAGGCGAGGCAGCCGCGGAGTTGCACGACCTTCCTCCCGCGGGCCGCGTCGGCCGCGGCGGTGATGCCCTCGAACGGCTTGACGTATTCGAACGGCGCGCTCGACTCGGTGAGGTAGTGCACCATCGAGCGGATCTCCAGCGGCTCGTACCGCCGCGACTCCTCGAGCTGCTTGCCTTCGAGGTGGCTCCAGAGCCCGAAGAACCGGGGCATCTTGGTGGACGGTCGGAACTCCTGCGGATTCCGCAGCCAGGCGTAGAGCCAGTCGAAGCCGAGCTTGCTCGACAGGTGCCGCAGGCTGGGACCGACCTTGGGCAGCGTGCCGGGCGTCTCCGGGTCCTTGAGCAGCACCGCCATCTGATGGGACCGCGGCGAGAGCCTCGCGCCGGCGCCCTCGGCCGCGTCCCGCTCGATCGCGTCCCGCAGCCGGTTCCGCGACTCGCGGCTGTCGGGGCCGGAGCGGACGTCGGCCACCCAGCGGACGAACGTGTCGCCCATCTCGGCGATCGCCGGATCGGAGGCCAGCGCCTCGGCGGCCTCGTGGAAGGTCGGCTCGACCCGCATGTCGGGTCCGATCCGCTTCTCGGGGCCGGCCCAGCCGTTGATCTCGTGGCAGCCGTAGCAGCCGTACTGGCGGATCAGGTGATAGCCCTCGACGAGCTTCGGGGCGGGGGGCTCGGGGAAGCGTTCACTCGGCTCGAGATCCACGACCTGATGGTGGCACTTCAGGCAGCTCGACTCCTCGAACCGCTCGGGGAGCATCGGGTAGATCCAGTGGTGGTTGTTGAACCAGCCGTGCTCGTCATGCCACTCGTGGGCCTGCTTCGGGGTGTTCGGCGTGTGCGACGCCCACTTGAAGCTCGTGGAACTGCCCTGACCCTGGTGGCAGATCGTGCAGCCGAAGTTCTTCATCGGATGCGGGCTGCCGTCGCTGACGAACAGGTCGAGACGCGGGTGGGTGGAATAGGGCTGCGGCACGCCGCGCCGGACGGTGAGCGACAGCGGCGCCCCCCACTGCGGCGTGTCGAGCAGCGACGCGACGGCCATCTTGCGGGCCAGGGTCTTGCCGCCGCCGACCGACTGGATCACGTCGCCGGCCTGCAGTCCGGCGACCGCGGCGGGCGACTCGGGCACGACGACGCTGATCGTCGGATCGTCGGGGTCGAACAGGCCCCGCGCCGCCAGCCGCATCCCGTAGGCCGCCTCCAGGGCCTCGTTGCCGTCGCCGGCGGCCGACGGCTTCTCGACCGGCGTCGCCAGGGTGACCTCGACCGCCTCGGCCTCCGGATAGCCCGGCTCCGTCGGTGCCCCCGGCAGCGACTTGTCCATCCCGCGGTGGCAGGTGATGCAGCGGTCGAAGCGGGCGACGTCGCGGAAGTTGTTGTTGAGCGTGAGTTGCGGGAGCCAGATCTGCTCGATCCTCAGCGGACCGTTGAAGGCGTCGAGCACGGGCAGCTCGAGCAGGCTCTTGCCGGCGTTCGGCCGGCGCTGCTCGAAGGTCTTCTGCAGCTGGGCGAGCTTGGCACGATGGTCGGCGACCGCCTTGGCGGCGTCGTCTTCCCCCTTGGTGATCCGGGCCAGCACGGCTTCGAGCCGCTTGCGGTGGGAGTTGGCGTCCTGGAAGGCGAGGTTCGCGGCCGTCACCTCCTCGCGCTTCGCGTCGGCGAGCGCCAGGAGCGCCGCCTGCCGGTCGGCGGGGGCCTCGTTCGAGACGGCGAGTTCGTAGTCAGCCCGGTTCTTGTCGAGTTCGGCCCGCCTGAGCTTGAGGGCGCCGGCCCGGCTGTCCTCGCGGAACTTCGTCCGGGCGACGATGTCCCGCAGCCGGGCAAGCAGGTCGCCACGGAGCACCAGCCGCTCCTCGGCGTCGCCCTGGGTGGCGAGCTGGTCCACGTCGTTCTCCGCCAGATCCGCCGCCTGGGCGTCGGTGGCGACGGTGCGAACCTCCGCGAGAAACGCCTTGGCGAGTTCGGCATCGAGCGGGGCCCGCCGGGCCAAGCCCAGCGCCGCCTCGAGTTCGTCACGCCGCGACTCGTAGGCCTTCGAATCCTGCTCGTCGATCCGTGCCGCGGCCGTCCAGGTCTCCAGGCCGCGGAACTCGCGGGCGTACTTCTTCCAGGGCCGATTGTGGTCGGCCGTGAGCATCAGGATCGTCGACACCAGGAGCGCCACGGCCGACGCCGCGAACACCACGTGCAGGCTCTTGAGGTTCCACCAGGTCTGTTCGGTTGCGGGCATTGCGGTTTCGGGTTCGTTGCGAGTGTGTGCAGCGGCTTGGACGTCGGTCGCGACGCTGGCCGGCGCGACCGGCCAGCCTCAGAAGTTCAGGGAGATCTCGGGCATGCTGATGATGTACTTCAGGTTGAAGCTCCAGCGGAGGATCATCTTGATCGGCAGGGTGAGCATCAGGAGCATCATGTTCGCCATGATCATGTAGCGGACGAGGCCCATCTTCGCGAAGTAGCCGCGGAACACCGTGACCGCCAGGAGCGGCGGCAGGAGGAGCAGGTAGGCGCCCATCAGGAGCAGGCCCGGCGCCTCGCGGAGCAGGATGGTGCCCGCCTGCACGAGGCCGCTCGCCCCCGGCGACGCCTTGGGCAGCGGCCGGTCGAGCAGGTTCACCCAGAACATCTGCGGCAGGTCGACGTTGTTGAGCACCTCGACCTTGTAGGGCGTCCAGTACTCGAACGGACCGAAGAAGTTCCAGTTCGGCCCGCGGAGGAAGGTGCCCAGGATGATGAGCGTGATCCAGAGCACGAAGAACCCGAACTGGTACGTCAGGTAGGCGAACTTCCGCTCTTCGATCGAGTAGTAGCCGTTCCCCTTCTTGTTGAAGTCGAGGTACGGCATCGCCATCAGCCCGAAGATCACGAGGCTGGGCAGCACCACGCCGGCGTACCAGGGGTCGAAGTAGACGAGCATCTCCTGGAGCCCCAGGAAGTACCACGGCGCCTTGGACGGATTCGGCGTCTTCACGCTGCTGGCCGGCTCCTCGAGCGGCGCCTGCAGGAAGATCGCCCACACCAGCAGGAAGGCCGACACGGCCACCATGCAGATCAGTTCCGTGTAGACGAGGTCGGGCCAGACCAGCACCTTCTCGTCGTTCTCCTTCTCGACGGTGGGGAGACCCTGGGCGATCCGCTCGTCGTTGACGACGGCCTGCTTGGTGGCCAGCCAGGTGAAGAAGGCGAGCAGGAACACGAGCCCCACGATAGGCACGTTGTCGGGCTTCATCACGATCGAGGCGAAGTTCTCGTCGGCCATCGAGAGCCCCATCAGCACCAGCATCGCGTTGAGGATCGCCCAGGCGACCATGGGGCGGACGAAGAACTTCCGGAACACGAACAGCACCGTCAGCAGGGCGACCGTGCCGAGCGTGTAGAGCACCGGGCCGGAGAGATTGTTGACCAGCCCCCGCACCGACGCGGGGAGCGCCGGCACCATGCTCGAAGAGCCGGAGAGGGCCAGGCTCGCCAGCACCATCATCACCACGGCGACGGCCGTCCAGACCAGGGCCCAGCCGACCTGCCCCTTCTTCCGCCAGAGGATCAGCGCCGCGATCCCGTTCATGATCGCGATCGCGGAGTAGTAGCCGCCCAGGAAGCCGGCGACGTCCTTCAGGAAAAAGCCGTTGGAATGCATGACGGGAGACTCACAGCGGCCCGCTGATGCCGCCGTCCTTTCGCACGCGCCAGAAGTGGATCGCCAGCAGGAGCGCGACGGCCAGCGGAATCGCGATGCAGTGCAGCACGTAGAAGCGGTTGAGCGTCTCCTCCCCCACGAAGCGGGCGCCGAGCAGCCCGAAGCGGGCGTCGGAGGCGTCGGTGATCATGTCGATGCCGCCCACCGTGAGCAGCTGCTGCCCCGGCCCCTCGTAGCCGAGGAAGGGAGTCGCGCGGGCCATGTTCGAGCCCACCGTGATCGCCCAGATCGCGAGCTGATCCCAGGGCAGCAGGTAGCCGGTGAACGACAGCAGCAGCGTGAGCAACAGCAGGATCACGCCGACCACCCAGTTGAACTCCCGGGGGGGCTTGTAGCTGCCGGTGAGGAACACCCGGTACATGTGCAGCCAGGTGGTGATCACCATCGCGTGCGCACCCCAGCGGTGGAGTTCGCGGAGAATCCCGAGGCTGGTGACGTCGCGGAGGGCCAGGATGTCGTTGTAGGCCCACTCCAGCGTGGGGCGGTAGTAGAACATCAGCAGCACGCCCGTGACCGTTTCCACCAGGAACAGGAAGAACGTGACGCCCCCCATGCACCAGGTGAACGACAGGGCGATGCCCTGCTTCTTGATCGACACGGGGTGCAGGTGGAGGAAGAAGTTGGTGAGCATCACCACGATCCGGTTCCGCCGATCGAGCGGCATCGGATGGCGGAAGATGCTCTTCCAGATCTGGGAGTTGCGGATGGTCTCGCCGATGGCCATGGTCTGCTCGTCGTCCCTTCGTCAGACGGTCACGTACGATTCGGGGTCGGCCCACTGGCCGAGCTCCTCCTGGAACGTCCTGCTCTTGTCGATCTCGAGCTGCCCGTCGTCGGCGATGCGGATCGCATACCGCTCCAGCGGCCGTGGCGCGGGCCCCTCGAAGTTGACGCCGTCCTTGTAGAAGCCGCTGCCGTGGCAGGGGCACTTGAACTTCTGCTCCGCCTCGAGCCAGCTCGGCGTGCAGCCCAGGTGCGTGCAGACCGTCTTCAGGGCGTAGATCTGCTGCTGCCCGTTGAAGTCGCCGTTCACCACCCAGACGCCGTACTGCGGCACGTACTTCGTCTCGACCTTGCCGGACGGGAAGCCGTCCTTGAAGCCCACCTTGAACTTGCTGGGGGGCTCCGCAAGCACGTTGGGGAACATGAATCGCGCCAGCCCGAGCGTGAACAGGCCGCTGGTGACCGACAGGGCCGTGAAGCCCAGTGCCATCGCCGAACCCAGGGCGATCTGCAGGAACCCGCGGCGGTCTTCCGCCTCCTCCCCCTTCTTCGCCGGCTTGACCGGCTTCGGGGGCACGGTGGCGACGGTCCGTGGCGGAGCGGCCCGCTCTTCGGCCGGCTTCGGCTCGCGCGGCTTCGGCGCCGGTCGCGTCGGCGCATCGGCCTTACTGACCGGTCCGGGCTTCGCCCCGGCGCGGGCAGCTGCGAGGATGCTCGCGGTATCCCGCTGCACTCCGGTCTTCGGGCCACCGACGGCAGCGGCAGGCTTCGCGGCCGCCGGCTTGGCCGGCGCCGCCTTGGCCGCGGCAGCCGGCTTCGCGGCCGGAGCGGCGGCGGGCGCATCGCCTGCCTCCTTCTTCGCGCGGGCCATGGCGAGGATGTCGGCCACGCTCGGACGAGCACCCCCTGCGGCAGGCTTCGCGGCAGGAGCGGACTTCGGCGCGGCCGGCTTTTCGGCGGCGGTGGTGGCGGCCGGCTCCGCAGCCGATTCGGCGGGCTGATCAGCCGGGGCCGCCGGCGCAGCGGTTCCCTTGCCGTCTGCAGCCCGGGCGGCCGCCAGAATCTCCGCCACCGACATCTTCTTCTTGTCTGCCATGGATCAATGGCCTCTGCGCGGAGGCATCCCTGCCACCGGGACGGACACCCACTGGCGGAACGCGGGACCGCGTAAAAAGCATGTTTCGGCCGCGTTTGCGCGAGTTCGTGATTTTTTTCACGAACTCCTCTTTACTGTATCTGGGCCCCCTGAACTGTCAACGTCGCTGGACCTGCCGCGACCCCCTCGTCCGGGAGGTTTGCCGCGTTCCGCAGCGGCATTCGTGGCCCGTCGGATCCTCCCCACCCCGTGCCGACCGTCGACAGACCCACGCCACGGGCGCCGCCGAGAGCCGGTTCGTTCGGTACAACCACGGTCCGCGGGCGTCGTCCGTCGCCAGGAGGGCGACGCCGCTGTGCCACCTCCCCCATCCTCGAGGACTCACCCCGTGCCCGCATCCCGCCGCGTTCTCGTCGTGGGGGGCGGCGGCAGGGAGCACGCCCTCGCCTGGAAACTCGCGGGCGACGGCGCCGAGGTGCTCGTCGCTCCCGGCAACGCCGGCACGGCGGCCGTGGCCGAAAACGTTCCCATGGCGGCCACCGATGTGGCCGGACTGCTCGACGTTGCCCGCTGTCGCGGCATCGACCTCACCGTCGTCGGCCCGGAGGCGCCACTCGTGGCGGGGATCGTCGACGAGTTCACCGCGGCCGGCCTGCGGATCTTCGGTCCCACGAAGCGGGCGGCGGCGATCGAGGGCAGCAAGTCGTTCTGCAAGCAGATCCTCCATCGCGGCGACGTCCCGACCGCGATGTACCGGGAGTTTCGCTCCGCGGCCCGGGCCCGCGAGCATCTGGAAGCCCGCGAGGACATGCCGGTGGTGATCAAGGCCGACGGCCTCGCCGCGGGCAAGGGGGTGTTCGTCTGCCAGAACCGCGCCGAGGCCTCGGCCGCCGTGTCCAGCCTCGCGTCCGACCCGCTGCTGGCCGCGGCCGCCGGGAGCATTCTCGTCGAGGAGCGGCTCGACGGCGTCGAGGTGAGCGTGCTGGCGATCACCGACGGCCGCACGATCGTGACGCTCCCGCCGCTCCAGGATCACAAGGCGGCCCACGACGACGACCAGGGGCCGAACACGGGGGGCATGGGCGCCTACTGCCCCACCCCCTTCGTCGACGACGCGCTGCTCGCCGAGATCGAGGGGCGGATCCTGGTGCCCACGGTCCACGCGATGCGGCGGGCGAAGGTGCCGTTTCAGGGGGTGCTCTATGCTGGGCTGATGATCACCGCGCAGGGGCCGAAGGTGCTCGAGTTCAACGCCCGGTTCGGGGATCCGGAGTGCGAGCCGCTGCTGATGCGGATGGAGTCGAGCCTGCTGGAACTGCTCGACGCCACCGTCGACCGCCGGCTCGACGCCTGCGCAGCCCCGCGGTGGCGCGAGGGGGCCGCGGTGAGCGTGGTGATGGCCAGCGCCGGATACCCCGGTGCGGTCACCAAGGGACAGCCGATCCGGGGGCTGGAGGCGGCCGCGGGGCTGCCGGACGTGCAGGTGTTCCACGCGGCCACGCGGCATCTCGACGGGCAGGTCGTCGCCGACGGTGGGCGGGTGCTGGCCGTGACGGCGCTCGGGCCGTCGCTCGGCCGCGCGAAGCTGCACGCCTACACGGCCGTCAAGGAGATCCGCTGGCAGGGAGCGTGGTGCCGCAAGGACATCGCCGACAAGGGGCTGCGGCGGGAGCGGGACCTGCTTGCGGCCGAGGCCGTCAGCCAGGAATCCCCGGCAGACGACACCACGAGCCCGGAGCCCGCCACGTCATGAAGCTCCGCGTGGGCATCGTGGGCCTCGGCGACCAGTGGGAGAGCCGCCACCTCCCCGCCCTCCGCACGCTCGCCGACCGGTTCGAGGTGCGGGGCGTGTGCGAGCAGGTCGCCCACCGGGCGGATCGGGCGGCGGCCGAGCTGGGCACGGCGTCGGTCGACGGGTTCCGCGCCCTCGCGGCCCGAGACGACATCGACGCCCTGCTCTATCTCGCCGACCAGTGGTTCGGGGCCGCCCCGATCCTCGCCGCCTGCGACCACGGCAAGTCGGTCTACTCCGCGATCTCCTTCCCTTCCGACGTGGCCGAGGCCGACGTGCTGCACCGGCGCGTGGAAGAGTCGGGGATCGCCTACATGGCCGAGCTGCCCCGCCGGCACGCCGCCGCGACGGTGCGGCTCAAGGAGTTGATCGCCACCCGGCTGGGCCCGCCGCGGATGCTCTTCTGCCACCGGCGGGTTCCCTTCTCCGGCGCCGTCTCCCCGCCCCGGGACCGCGGCAGCGAGGCCCGCGACCTGATGGAGCTGATCGACTGGTGCCGCTACGTCGCCGGCGTCGAGCCCACCAGCGTGATCGCCGTCCGGCACGCCGACGCCGGCAGCCGGGATCTCGACGACTACCGCATGATGAGCCTCGACTTCTCCCGCTCGGGCAGCCCCGGCGACGGCCCGCTCGCCCAGATCAGCTGCGGCTATTACATGCCGCGGACCTGGGAGGAGGCGGTGTCGTTTCGGCCGCCCCCCGGGCTGCAGGTGGTCTGCGCGGGAGGCATCGCCTTCGTCGACCTGCCGCAGACGCTCGTCTGGTTCGACGACGCGGGCCGCCATCAGGAATCGCTCGACAGCGAGCGGCCGGTGGGAGAGCGGATGCTCGGCCAGTTCCACCGCATGGTGACGAGCCTCGTGCGGCAGACGAGCGGCCTCGACGACGCCCTCCGCGCGATGCGGATCGTGGAGGCCGCCGACCAGAGCGTCGCCGCCGGCGTCCGCGTGACGCTCGGCTGAGCGGGATGGACTCTCCAGGCCCGGGCGTCAGATCGTCGCGAAGGCCTTCTTCTTCGCGGTCGTGCGATCCGTCGACGACATCATGCCGGTGACCAGCGCTGCAAACGCGGCTTCTTCGGTCGTGGGCGTCGAATCGGCGGCCGCACCGGCCGCAGTATCTCCGGTCGTGACACCGAGGCCAGCCGCCATGGTGAGCGGGCGATACGATCCGCGGTTGTACAGATTGGCCGAAGCGAATGCGGAAATGTCGAGGATGTCGACTCTGCCGTCGTAGTTGAAGTCGCCGTCGCTCCAGGAAGCCGACAAACCCGAGTTGAAGGTGTTGCTGGCAAGGATGTTCGTTACGTCGAGAATGTCGATCGAGCCGTCGAGATCGGTGTCGCCGTTGGACGCGAATCCCACGGTCACGCTTCCATCACCAGTAACGACGTACCCGAGCCCGAAGGACGGCCGGTCGCTGAAAGTGCCAGACGTCCAGCCGGTGGTGCCGTTCCAACTGCCATCACCGCGGCCTCTGATCAAGGCAGCCCGAATCGCCGCCGCATCGGGTTCGGCTGCTGCGACCGTCACTCTGCCGTAGCCAAGATCGATTTGACCGGTGGGGCTCAGCGTGACGGAGGGCACGGTCACCCCTGAGGTATGGATGTCGAACGACAATGACGCGCCAGCGGCGATGACCAGCGGGCCGGTTCCCAGAGCCGCCGGGTTGCGAACGATGACCCGCCCGCCCTGCACGATGACGCCTCCCGTGTGGCTATTTGGGCGATCGAGCACGAGCGTGCCGCTGCCATGCTTGACGAGTCGCGATGAGCCGGTGCGCGTGATCGTGTCGGTCGAGGAGTCGGTGCCGCCGACCGTCATATTCCAGTCCTCAACCACATCGGTGACTGCCACCGTCAGGGGTGAGACGAGCGGGCCACGGATATCGAAGGCACCCCCGGTGAAAGTCAGCACCACGGAATAGGACTCCCGCGTCTCAAAATCCAGGACAGTGCCCGCCTTGAGATAGACGGCCTTGCCCGAGACCTCGAAGGCTGAAGCATCGGGACCAGTCAGCGTGACGGTGGCTGTGGCGAGAATATTGTCTGGGATGTCGATGTCGGCGACCTTTATTCGACTGGCCGTGCTCGTGTTTTCGACCAGGCTCGACACGGCGTTGCGGATGCCGAAGCCGGCGTCCCCGAGCAGTCTGACGAAGGCGATGTCGCTGCCGGTACGGCCGGCGACGAGGATCTTCCCGTCGGGCATGCAGGCCACCGAATAACCGTAGTCGTCGGCGCCGAAGTTGACCGACACCTTGCCCGCGGTGTTGAACGACGTGTCGAGCGACCCGTCCTGGTTCATCCGCAGGACGATCAGATCCTGGTTCACGCCGTTGTTGGCGAACCCCGTGATCACGATCTTCCCGTCCGGAGCGAGCGTCGCCCGGAAGCCCTCGTCGGTCGAGTTCAGCACCGGCACCTTGACGATGCCGTTGGTGCCGAATCGCAGATCGATCTCGCCGCTGGCGAGATGCCGCGTGACCGCTAGTGTAGTGTCTCCGAAATAACGCAACTTATTGCTGTCAGTGCCGTTGAATCCTCAACTCATGGAGGATTCCGTCATGCGTGTTGCCAAGCCAGTTGTTCTGACGGTTGAGCAGCGAGCGACGCTGATGAAGTGGTCGCGGGGCCGGAGCACTCCGGCGCGGTT